>TARA_R110001583_G_scaffold2296_15_pt1 | contig 13360 bp, 8 predicted proteins | sample TARA_R110001583 | Tara Oceans TARA_R110001583 (sample SAMEA4398432) | marine metagenome | biome: Polar Biome; feature: [MES] marine water layer (ENVO:01000295) within the mesopelagic zone...; material: water (ENVO:00002006), including particulate matter (ENVO:01000060) such as...... | reverse complement strand
CGCTCGGCCTGTCACCCCATACTCGGTAATAGCGTCAAACATTTCAGGAAAAAGGCTTATCACCCCTATCCACATTTTGCCCTTCTTATTCTTTGCAGAATTTAGACAAGAATCAACACTAGTCACAAGTTAGAAACCTGGGTCCCAGTCAACACAAATTTGTTTATTTTCAATGCTTACCGATTCAACAACTTCTTCAAAAAGATAAGGAATTAACCGCTCTTTTTTACTAAAACCATCGTTTAAGTTCGCTTTTACAACCAGTACATCGTTAGCGCCAGTTTCCATCATATCGGAAACCACACCTAGATCGTAACCGTTGGAGGTAACCACACTCATGCCGATTAAATCACGCCAGTAAAATTCACCTTGCGGTAAATCTGGCAGAGAATGTTCATTGGTCAATATTTCCGAGCCGACTAATGCTTGCGCTTCATCTCTGTCATCAATATTGCCCACTTTCACAACCAAGCCTTTGTTGTGCTTACGCCAATCAGTAACTTCTACTGTTTGTGTTTTATTTCCTAATTTTAATGACCAAGGAAAATAGTCTAGTATGGCTTCAAGTTCATCGGTGAATGAATGAATTTTCAACCAACCTTTGATGCCGTAAACTGCGCCTACTTTACCTAAGATAATTTGATTTTCTTTATTCATAACAACTCACAACAAACCTTATACCTACTACTTTTACTTACTAAGTAATTAAGCCGCTACTTGCGCGTCTTTAACTAACTTAGCCACACGATCAGATACACCAGCACCTAGACCAACCCAATGGTTGATACGATCTAGATCTAAGCGTAATTTTTCAGCTTGACCTTGTGCTGTTGGGTTGAAAAAGCCAACTTTCTCGATGAATCGACCATCGCGAGAGTTACGGCTATCTGCAACAACAACCTGATAGAATGGACGCTTTTTAGCGCCACCACGAGCTAAACGAATGGTAACCATATCGCCCTCTTATATTTTAGTGTTAAAACGGATTTTTCCAGACACTTCCTGCCGATAGGCGACAGAAAAGCTCGCGTATTTTACGCTTTCAAGGATAAAATGCAAGCATTGTTTTACTAAGTCAGCAGTTCTAGATGAAATTAATAACTAAGCTTTATAAGGGCTGACGGAGAGATTAAAATTAACCACAGCACATCCAAAACAAAATTTATGCTCTGCGGTGATGTGAACGCTGATGTGAGCGCTGATAAAAACCAATATTCATTGTCAAAAATAACAACTTTCAGCTATCATTACCATATTAACAGCAGAAAAAGCGAAAGCTTCAAAATTTTATTCGGAATTCCATATGATTAGTGTATTTGATATGTTTACAATAGGTATCGGCCCTTCAAGCTCCCATACTGTTGGCCCAATGAAAGCGGCAAAGCTTTTTGTTGATGAACTTAAAAAGCAAACATTACTCGCTAAAACCGATCGCGTAAAATGCGAGCTATTTGGCTCTCTGGGTCAAACAGGTATTGGCCATGGAACAGGTAAAGCAGTTATTCTAGGCTTATCAGGTGAGACACCTGAAGAGATACCTGTCGATTCAATTGAAACCATTCTTTCACAAGTGGTAAATAGTCAAAAAGTCCAACTTGATGGCCAGCATCTTGTTAATTTCCCCAAAAATGATGCCATTATTTACCATCATAGAAAAAGCTTACCTGCTCACGCAAATGCGATGACTCTTTTTGCTTATCAAGACCAAACAATTATTTTAGAACAAACATATTATTCTATTGGTGGTGGTTTTATTGTTCAAGATTGTGACTTTGAAAAAGAAAAAGATAAAGCCTTATCCCTACATGAAAACATCAACAGGCCACATAAATTTACGAATGCTGCACAGTTACTTGCCATAGCACAAGAAAGTGGCCTAAGTATTAGTACCATCATGATGAATAATGAAAAATGCTTAAATGATGAAGCAATAATTCGTACTAAATTAATGGATATTTGGCAAGCAATGCGCAGCAGTGTCGACCGAGGTATATTAACTGAGGGTATATTACCTGGGGGTTTAAAAGTAACTCGCCGCGCACCTGCTTTATATCGCTCTTTAATGGTAGAAAAATCTAGTGACCCTCTAACAGCAATGGACTGGGTAAATTTGTTTGCATTGGCTGTTAATGAGGAAAATGCGGCTGGCAGTCGTGTTGTAACCGCACCAACTAATGGTGCAGCAGGTATTATTCCTGCGGTATTATGTTATTACGACAAATTTGTAAAGCCAGTATCTGATGATGATTGTGTTCGTTATTTACTCACAGCAGCAGCGATAGGAATTTTATATAAAACCAACGCCTCTATTTCTGGCGCTGAAGTAGGCTGTCAAGGAGAAGTGGGGGTTGCTTGTTCAATGGCGGCAGGTGCATTAACTGAAATTATGGGTGGCACGCCAATACAAGTAGAAAATGCAGCTGAAATAGGTATGGAGCACAATTTAGGGTTAACGTGCGATCCCGTTGGGGGCTTAGTACAAGTTCCTTGTATTGAACGAAATGCAATGGGGTCAGTAAAAGCAATAAATGCCTCTAGATTAGCACTTCGCGGAACAGGTACATCAAAAGTTTCCTTAGATAAAGTAATCAAAACCATGTGGGATACAGGTAATGATATGAAAACTAAATATAAAGAAACCTCTCGTGGTGGTTTAGCCGTAAATATTACTGAATGTTAAATTTAGTAAAGGTTTATAAGTTGCACCCTAGTTATTATCTAGTGGGCAACTTAACATCGGCAAACATTTCATCAACTTCCACGTTGTTTTTAAGTAGCATGGCTTGTGTAACAACATGCTTATTTAAGTGTGGTGCGAAACGTTCAATAAAATCAAACATATAACCACGTAAAAAACTACCGCGTCTAAAACCTATTTTAGTTGTACTCGCGTTAAATAAATGGCTGGCATCTATACTAACAAGATCGTTATCAATTTTAGGGTCAATAGCCATGGTAGCAATAACACCTACACCTATACCTAGGCGAACATAAGTTTTAATAACATCAGCATCTGTGGCTGTAAAAGCAATTTTAGGCTCAGCCCCTGCTTTTTCAAAAGCAGCATCTAACTCAGAGCGTCCAGTAAAACCAAACACATAAGTAACTAAAGAATACTTAGCTATATCTTGAATAGTTAACGTTTGTTTGCGTGCTAAAGGATGATCTTTGCGAACAATAATACTTCGATTCCAATGATAACAAGGTAACATCACCAAATCGTTATACAAGTGCAGTGATTCTGTAGCAATCGCAAAATCAGCCTCACCTTTTGCTGCTGCGTCGCTAATTTGCGCCGGTGTACCCTGAGACATTTGTAGTGATACTTTAGCGTATTTTTTAATAAAACCCTGTATTACTTCAGGCAAAGCATAACGAGCTTGTGTATGAGTAGTCGCAATACGCAATTTGCCTTCATCAGGTTGAGTATGTTCACGAGCAACCGCTTTTATACCTTCAACTTTAGATAAAATTTGCTGGGCGATATTAATGACTTCTTGTCCAGCAGGTGTAACATGAGTTAAGTGTTTGCCACTACGACCAAATATTTGAATTCCCAATTCATCTTCAAGCATTCTAACTTGCTTAGAAATACCTGGTTGAGAAGTAAAAAGAACCTCTGCCGTAGCAGAAACATTTAGATTATTATTTAGCACTTCAACGATATAGCGCAATTGTTGCAATTTCATATGTATACCTAAGCTATCTCAAGAGTCGAGTGCAGGAACTTTTTTTAGACCAAAATAATATACTTAATTGAACATTTATTCCATATCAAATTTCAATTCTTGTAAATTAAATTCAACAATAGGGCAAAATAGACTAAAGATTATTTTAAACTATTTTATAACTTATAATAAATAAAATGGTGCAAAACTACTTAAATCTTTAAATCTGATAATAAAGTGCAAGTTACGCTTTGCTAAGCATGACATTTTTTGTAGACTGCTACTATCAAAGTGGATAGTTGTTCACATTATTAAAAAATAAGAGCTATAACATGATCGCTATTATCGTAGGTTTAATCGTTACCTTAATTATTTTTGTTGTCGTCGTCAGTGCGATTCAACAGCATAAAGAAAAACTTGCAACAGAAAAAAGAGTTAAAGTAGCAAAACAAAAAGCTATTATAGATGAAAGTGAAGAGCTTATTCTTAATTTAGTTAATATCCCTTCCAGCCCCAATATAGTGCAAATTTTAAACAAAAGATGTTTGAATGCAGCCAAAATAATGCAAAAGTTAATGCCCGAGGTGAATGGCCTTAAAAATAAAATTAATGAACTGAGTGTTCGCTTAGAAGCCGCAGAAGATTTAGCCGCTAGTCAAAATAATGATGAAAATTTCATATTACCTGATAATGAAAAGCAAATATTGTCCACTTTACAATGCATAAAGAAATTGCGTGCCATATTAAAGTCAGAACAAACAAAAGGTGCACTTGACCCGCATACATTTACACAAGAAGATCAGCGCTTAGACGCAATGCAATTAAAAATAAACATAGAAAGCTTAGTTAAACGAGGCAGCCAAGCACAGAGTAAAGAGATGTTTGGCTCTGCTCGTCAATACTTTGAAAAAGCATTACAAACCTTAGCTAATCATTCAACAAAAACAGAGTATACAATGGCTAAAAACGCTGAAATAGCCAGACTATTAGAAGAAATAACAGATTCATTAAAAATAACTAATGCATCAGACGCAGCGAAAAAAGCTAAAAATGAAGAAAATGAATTAGATATTTTATTTCAACCTAAAAAGAAATGGTAAAAAAAGAAATGATAAAATTTTTTTACTCGTAAGCGGGAACTTACGTACTCAAAACTAAGCCAGCTTTTGCTGGCTTTTTCTTATGCTTCAGCTTCATTGAGATTATAACGTGGAAAAAGTCAATTCCATTACGCTAAACGCCTTTTTACGTAGAACAATGAAGGCATATGCTTTAAAAGCTCATATAAGACAACAGGGCTGTGAACTTAAACGTATTGGTCGTTCTCGTCATTGGCTGCTTAAGGCAAACTTTGACCAACTACAAGCAATCATTGCTTTTATAGAGTTATCAGGTGAGCCAAGCTGGAGATGGTTAACAAAATTGTTAAGAAATGAATATCAGCACTTAAACCATGATGAATTACTCAGAATAGCCTCGACAATAGAAAAGGTTACTATCAGTGCTTTAATCGCTAGAAGCGACTGTACAATTGCCCAAGCAAGACAGGTGATTGACGAATTAGAAGAGTTGGACTGAACAGAATAGTTGCGAGCAAGAAAAGTGTCGAGTTGCGAAAATACCACCTATATTTGTGAGGGGCTTCGCAACTCGTAACTACAAACTCGTCACTTTAGTTTAATTATCTTCTTTAGCGGCTGCTTTTTTCTTTACGGCTGTTTTCTTTTTAGCTGCTTTTTTCTTCGGCTTAGGTATATCTTCAACCCAGTTGCCATCAATATATTTAGCAGTCCAGCCAGTAGCTTTATCGTCTACTTCGCTCATCACATATTGTTCTTTAGTTTTTCGGCTATAACGAACAATCGCTAAATTACCCTTATTGTCTTGCTCTGGGGCATCAGCTAAATAATAAAACTTAGCGGATATTCTATCTCTAAAACGTTTTAACTCTGCCACTTTTGGCGCTCTAGTTTCACGTGAGCGAGGGAAAGTATTCGCGGCTAAGAAAATACCTGCTGCACCATCACGTAAAACGAAATGTGCCTCAGATTTTTCACACAGAAGTTCAGGCAATTGCACAGGGTCTTCTTTTGGCGGCGCAGCTTCACCACTTGCTAATAACTTACGCGTATTTTTACACTCAGCGTTAGTACAATCAAAATACTTACCAAAACGGCCAGATTTCAACTCCATATCAGCTTCACAACGGTCACACTCTAAAACAGGGCCATCATAGCCTTTAATTTTAAACGTGCCCTGCTCTACTTCAATACCATCACAAATAGGGTTATTGCCACAAACATGCAATTTACGGGTTTCATCAATAAGGTAGCTATCCATGGCCGTATTACATTTGTTACAACGATGCATAGCACGCAACGCTTCAGTTTCTTGATCTTCGGCTAATACACTTACCGCTTCTTCACCCGGCGTTAAGTTCATGGTAGTTGTGCAGCGCTCTTTTGGCGGCAATGCATAACCTGAACAACCTAAAAACACCCCTGTAGAAGCGGTTCTAATGCCCATTTTACGGCCACACGTTGGACAATCAATATCGGTTAATACTGGATTATTGTTCGGCATGCCTCCTTCTTCAGAATCCATATTAGCAAGCGCTAATTTTTTACTGAAATTTTTATAAAACTCATCTAAAACGCCTTTCCAGTCAAGTTCTCCCATAGCAATAGCATCAAGCTCTTGTTCCATATTGGCGGTAAAGTCATAACTCATCAATTTTTCAAAACTAATTGAAAGGCTGTCAGTAATAATTTCACCCATTTTCTCGGCATAAAAACGCTTTTTATCTAAACGTACATAGCCTCTATCTTGAATAGTGGAAATGATAGACGCATAGGTTGATGGACGACCAATAGAGCGCTTTTCTAACTCTTTAACTAACGATGCTTCACCAAAACGTGCTGGTGGCTTAGTAAAGTGCTGAGTGGCTTCTAAATTATCTAATGTTAATACTTCACCTACCGCTAAATCAGGTAGATGTTTGTCATCACCTTTGGCAAGTTGAGGATGAACGCGTGTCCAACCGTCAAATTGCATTACACGACCTTTAGCTTTTAAATCAAAGTCAGCGGCACTGATAGTTAACGTGCTTACGGTATACCTTGCTGCGGTCATTTGACAGGCAACAAACTGACGCCAAATTAAATCATAAAGCTTTTTAGCATCGGTTTCGATACCTTCCATAAAAGCAGATTCAACTTTCACGTTCGAAGGACGAATAGCCTCATGCGCCTCTTGAGCGCCTGCTTTAGAGCCATACACTTTGGGTTTTTCAGGTAAATAATTTTCACCAAAGCTTTTGCCAATAAACGTACGACACATTTCAACAGCGTCTTTACTTAAATTAGTTGAATCGGTACGCATATAGGTAATGTGCCCTGCTTCATATAAGCGTTGAGCCAAGCCCATGGTGCGCTTAACACCGTAACCTAATTTAGTGCTTGCCGCTTGTTGTAATGTAGAGGTAATAAACGGCGCAGAAGGTGTGCTTTTTGAGGGCTTATCTTCGCGTTTACTGACCACATAATCTGCCGGTTTTAAATCAACTAATGCTTTATCAGTATCGACTTTATTTGTTGGTTTAAATGCTTTGCCATTATTGTGGGTAACATCTAATGTGAGTGCTTCGCCTGAGCTAGCGTGCGTGTCAGCAATAATGTCCCAAAACTCTTTAGGATCAAAAGCTTTAATTTCACGTTCTTTTTCAACAACTAATTTCACAGCAACCGACTGAACTCGCCCTGCTGACAAGCCTCGGGCAACCTTTTTCCATAACAAGGGACTAACCATAAAACCAACAACACGATCCAGAAAACGACGCGCTTGTTGAGCATTAACACCCGGCATACTTAATTCGCCCGGCGTAGCAAAAGCTTGCTGAATTGAGCTTTCAGTTATTTCATTAAAAACCACACGACGAAACTTTTTATCATCGCCACCAATAAGTTCTTTTAAGTGCCAAGCTATCGCTTCTCCCTCGCGATCCAAATCGGTTGCGAGATAGATGGTATCAGCTTTTTCCGCAAGTTTTTGAAGTTCTGTAACAACTTTTTCTTTGCCGGGAAGAATTTGATAATTAGCCGCCCAGTTTTTCTCTGGATCTATGCCCATGCGGTTAACAAGCGTCTGTTTATCACGCTTAGCTTTATATTTAGCTTTTGCTTCTGGTTCCATTTTGCGCACTTCTGCGGGTGACTTTGTCGCAACTTTTTTACCCGTACTACTGTGGGGTAAATCACGCACATGACCAACACTCGACTTAACAATAAAGTCTTTACCTAGATATTTATTAATTGTTTTCGCTTTGGCTGGCGATTCGACAATAACAAGTGATTTTGCCATAAAAATTTGTAATCCTGCTTATTCGACAGTTTATCTACAGTTGAAGATAAATTAATTTTTGTTTTATTATTCATTCATTATTTGAGTTAAAAAGTGCGAGCATGCTCTTTCATCTCACTCAAATAAAGCTATGTTTGGTATCTTGTAAAAAAACTAATTGCATACCTATTTATACATATATCTATAAATATGCAAATTGACAAGCATTTATTTTTTGAGCTTACCTGCTTGCCTATTACTACTTGCTGCTTTTGGCTATAATGCCTATGTACTTATATAAACACTAAGTTTATTTAGCTTATTTAGCTTATTTTAAAAAATGCTTAATACTTATTTCAGCGCAATCATAATCGACTTTGCCAAAAAAAATAAGGGTTAAATCCTAAAAAAACTAATTTAAGCCTGTAACTTTCAATTATTAAAACCATTTACAGAGATAAATATGTCGCAATTAACTGCACAATTAAAAGATAAATTAACACAATGTTTATGCCCACCTGGTAATGGTGTTTTCACCGTTAATACGGCTAAAGAGCGTAAAGAGCAATTGCATCAAACAATTTATGGTCAAGCCAGCGGCATTGATGATTTATGGAAAAGTTCTTTAGACAAGCTTCCTGACGCCTCTAACGCCATCATTTTAGGTATAGCATCGGATTGTGGCGGTGGAATATTGCGAGGCGCTAATTGGGGGCCTTTATTTATTCGTAGTACTTTACTGGAAAGTTACCCTGAGCTAAATACGTTTGATTTAGGTGATATTCGCGTGATACCGCATTTGCTTTCAGACAAATATTTAAATGAAGCGACCATAGCTAATTGCCGAAAAGCCTTGTATCAAAATGCTCAAAGTGAATATTGCGTTAGCCCATTAAGTATTACTGAAGATGTTCTGCATGATTTTTACGCGGCGTTTCCTGAAAAAGGTATTTTTGGTTTAGGTGGCGATCACAGTGTTAGCTATCCGCTCACCAAAGCGTATTTACAAGCAAAAAAACAACAAGGTAAACGTACTAGTATCATTCACTTTGATGCACACACTGATTTGCTTACAGAACGCTTAGGAATCGACTTATGCTTTGGCTCTTGGTGTACCCATATTTTAGATGATTTGCCAACGCCAGAGCACTTAATACAAGTAGGCATTCGTTCAAGTGGTAAACCTAAAAGTCACTGGGAAAGTACTTTCGGTGTAAAACAACACTGGGCACATGAAATTAAAGAGCTAGGTGTTGAAAAAATCATTGAAAATATTCTCGCACAATTAGCCGAACAAAATATTGATGAGCTTTATGTTAGTTTTGACATTGATGCCATAGACGACAGCTATGCATCCGCCACTGGCACGCCAGAACCCGATGGATTAATGCCAAGTGAAGCAATGCAGATATTGCGCGCTATTGCAGCGAAACACCCAATAACAGGCGCAGATATGATGGAAATAGCCCCGTTTACCGACAGCTCTGGTTTAGGCGTTATCAGCCAAGAAAAAACATTAAAGGTGGGTGCAGAGATTTCTGCTTTTTTGATTAGTGAAATAAATAAATAACCATTCTACTGTAGATTAATTGTGAATGGCTAGGAAAGCACTTAGTTATTACTGGACATTTACGATGGAATGATATGACTTCATCTCAGCCTATCGGGTTTACCAGCTTCGCTGGGCAAACAAAAAATACCGTTCACTTTAAATGAACGGTATTATCTCAAATAATTCCCTTTATATACTTTTTCAAGTATTAAATTGGTGTAATGCTAATAGTCGCAACGGTATAAGTTGTAGCTGTTCCTCCAGGAGTTGTTACCGTTACCGTTAATGGGCCTGAAAGTGTTTTATCTTCAACGCCTTTAACGGTTACAGGAAAAGATTTACCTCGGTTAGAGGATTCACTAGGCCAAGTATAAGTTGCAATACCCACGATAGAGCCAACAGCAGCTTTAAAAGTTACGGTTGTCCCTGCTGGCATTGGCTGATTATGTATATCGGCAATGTTGACAGCTGCGGCACCTGTACCATCTTGAACAATGTTAATGCTTTGACCATCTGAAGGATATGTTGTAGTAAATCTAGGATGGCTACCAGACATAACTAAAACAAGTGACCCTCTTACATTTAAAGATTTATCTGTTGAGCAACTTGTCGCTGTGCCACATAAAGAACCATTGTATTTATTATCTTTTAAATCATAAACGCCACTATTATTAAAGTCGTCAAACTTCTCAAGTTCACCGCCTGTTTCACCATAGCCAGCTTTAGGGTTAAGCTCAGGGTTATAAATACCATCTTCATTATTATCAACAAATGATTCAGCTAAATCAAAAGGTACACCGTTAATGTCAAGACCTTTACTACCATTGTTCCCTAAAAACGCATCTTCTTCGCTGCTATCATAAACACCATTACCATTTAAGTCTGGAAATGACTCTTCACCTATAGCCGTAGCGGTAATAGTTGCACGCCCCCCGTAGGTTTGCGCCATAAAGTTCGTTGTCTGTGGAGATGCACTGTTAATTCTTGTTGCGAAAGTAGAGCCATCAGAGAAGCCTAGCCCTTGCACTGTAGTACTTGTTCCACCACCATCTTCAATTTTAATATCTAAACGAGTCTCAGATGTTAAAACAATATAGCTAGCGCCTGCATATACAAACTCAGTTGCTTGAACACCACTCGTCGCTAAATCAGTATTGATTTTAGTTAAAATAGCAGAGGCTGTGAGATAATCAGCATTTAATACAACTGTGTCGGTATTTGCACCCGTAGTTACATCAAAAGTAATGTCATTTACACTAAAGTCTTTACCACCAGCAACATTTGCAAAACCAACAATAGTCGTTGCATCAAAGTAATAAGTTGTACCATCAGCAATACCCAACAGATCTTGAGTGGTAACAGCACCTATAGATGCATCAGTTACAGTAATATCAAAACTATCAGGTGATATTAGTTCAAAAAGATCTTCAAAACCTGAGCCGGCAATAACACTAGTAGTCACCAAGGCATCGTTTACCGCTTTAAGTAAATTAAATTTTGAGGAATAACGTGCACTTAACGAAATAGTATCTGTTGCTCCATTGCTGGTAACATCAAAAACAATAGCTCTACTGGTGAAATCTAAACCGTTACTAATGTCAACGGACCCCTTAACCATGGTTGGACCATTATTAGTTTCACCTAACTCTTGGCCATCAGGACGAACATTTTGACTGGTCCAAATAACTGAACAAACACCTTTAGAGGTCACACACGAGTTCTCAATTGCACCACCTTCAGTTGTAAAAGAAACAGCTGTTCCATCTGGTGCAGGGTTATTAAAGGCATCAGCTAGTCTTGCTGTAATAGTCACCTCATTACCATCTATATTCCAAGCTTCAGGATTAAATACACTCGCAGATAGGCTAAAACTATCTTGATCAGGTATGCCGGTAGAGACCACTAACAAGCTTGATTGAGTAAAAATAGCTAGATCACTTGTCAACTCTGCCCTTACTCGAATTGAAGTGTGTACTGAGCCAGAATTTATAACAGTTTGCACTAAACCATTACCATCAGTATCTGCCGTTGGGGGGCTAAAAGTAATGCCACCAACATCAGTATTTAAATCAAATGTAACGTTTTCATTAGAAACAGGATTTCCATTAGTATCTAATACTCTAAACACAACAGTCGAACTTTCAGTACCGCCAACACCTTGTAAACTAATTAATTGCGGTGTAGCTGAAACAAACTCAATACTTCCATTTGCTGCTGTATCAATAGTAATAACACCTGTTGCTGATAATGTGGTGCCACCAGCATTTGCTGTTGCGGTTACTGTATCAGCACCTTCACAGCCTTGTGCTAAATAAGTACTCTGAGCAATACCATTTTTAGTCGATACTGGAGAATCAATAATAGCTGTTGGTGTTGTCAAATTGCTACAACCCGAATTAAATGTAACTTCAACATTTTCTGTAGTAAACAATACGGCAGGTGTGCCAACTGATGCATTTGATATATCCCAAATCCCGACAGATAAACCGGCTGTTGAGCCTGCAGATATATTAGAAGCAGGCACACCGATTAGACCGTCTGGAAGACCCGTACTAACATCAATCGCATTCCCTATTCCTAAATCCGATGCTCCAATTGAGAAGACTAAATTATCAGTTTCACCCGATAAAAGACTTACATTGACCGTACCTGCCCCCAAAGAATTCCCCGCTAACAATTCAACACTTGCTTTAAATCCGCTGCTAACAGTAGCAATAGCCGTAGGAATTGGAATGCTACCTAAATCTGTAGTAAAAGTAACAATTACAGCCTCCGTTACGCCTGTAACAGTCGCGGTTAATTTACCAGTAGCAATGCTACTGATTTGATCAATAACGTTACCATTATTATCAGTCAACACTACTTTTACATTGACACCAGAAACTACGCCATCACCTTGAGTGAAAAAACCTTGAGTAACAACATTACCTAAAACAGAAGTTGCAGTTAATACACCTGCCCCCTTTATATTCCCGGCCAACAAAGTAATTGAGGTGTTACCTAAAGAGTCTGTTAGCCCTGTACCTGAAGCAAGTTCAAAAACACCTATCGTAGAGGTAAATGTAATCACTTCATTAATGAGAGGGGTTCCGTCTGATTTTTCAAAATGAACGGTTATTATCGCGGGGTTAGTATTTGATATAGAAGTATTGTTGGTAAAACTGCTAATGGTTAATGCATCTCCTCCCGTTTCTGTACTATCGCCCTCAGAAGAAAAGCCCAGTGTATTAGACTCACCCGAAATTGCTGTAACAGTAATTAAACCAGCGCCTTTAACTGTACCTGCAGAAAGAACCACTGTTGCTTCACCATCACTATTAGTTAATGCGGTTCCCGTATTGGGGTCGAGAACACCAAGGGTAGAAGTAAAAGTAACAACATCCCCTACAACAGGTTGGCCTGCATTTGTTACTGTAGTTGTTAATAGTGCTGGGCTGGCAGCTGAAACATTTATGTTGGAGGATGAAATAGCAATAACTTTACCTGCTACACTAGTGCCATCACCCGCTGTACTAAAACCTATTGGACTAGAGGTCAGACCATTGTAGGTAGCCGTTATTTCGCCCGCGCCTTGCAGAGTGCCAGGGTGCACTTGTATGGTTGCTTCACCATTAGTATTAGTAAGCGCCGTGCCAGATTCAGGAAACAACACACCTGTTGATGTAGAAAAAGTAACAACTGCACCAGGTACAGCAGAGCCATTATCAGTAACTTTAGCTGTTACAACAGCTGGATTAACACTACTAACGTCAGTATTATCAATAGTTAAATCTAACAATATTGATGTCGTTGCGCCTCCACT
>TARA_R110001583_G_scaffold171966_1_pt1 | contig 13380 bp, 12 predicted proteins | sample TARA_R110001583 | Tara Oceans TARA_R110001583 (sample SAMEA4398432) | marine metagenome | biome: Polar Biome; feature: [MES] marine water layer (ENVO:01000295) within the mesopelagic zone...; material: water (ENVO:00002006), including particulate matter (ENVO:01000060) such... | reverse complement strand
TGTGATAGATAGGGGCGAATGATGCAACCGCATCGGCTTATGAGCGGGCTAAGCACTGCGTACCCTGGTCGTATCACGACAGCGATGGGTAACGAAGAGTGTTCACCTATGGTCAGCGCTCCTGTCAACCACTGCGGAATATTTAGTTTTTGCTCTGCTAATAGCCTGCCCTTAGATATGCTATAAATATAACCAATTTAAGAGTAATGAAAGAGTCAGCCACATCAGTATAACTAAAGGGATACCAATTCGCATAAAATCGGAAAACTGATAACCACCTGAATTCATAACCAATAGATTGGTTTTATAAGCCATTGGTGTGGCATAACTTAAGTTAGCTCCGAATAATACTGCAAGTATAAAAGGTTCAGGCGAAAGGTTGAGTTGACTGGCAACGGAAATAGCAATTGGTGTTCCAATAACAGCGGCTGCATTGTTAGAAACAATATTCGTTAAAATGGCTAATAATAACATTAGCGCTGATAAAATCCCCCCAGGTGGCAAGCCATATGATAATGCAACAAAAACTTGTGCAATATACTCAGCACCCCCTGTAAACATCATTGCAGAGCCAAGTGCTAGAGAGGCAACAACAATTAAAATAACTTGTGTGCTCAATGCGGAAGAAGCTTCTTCCCAGTTTAAGCATTTAGTTATTAATAATAAAAGCACGCCACAAACTGAGCTAATTTCAATCGGCAAAAAACCAAATGCTGAGCTGATAACAACTGCTAGCAAGGTAACTAATGCGACAGGTGCTTTGCTTGTTTGTGGCAATTGTTCGGCACCATCAATAATCAAAAGTCCTTGCTTAGATTTTAGTCGATGGATTTGTGTGGTTTTACCTTGTACCAGCAATACATCACCTATTCTTAGGTTAGTGTTTGCAATGCCACTGTTAGCTGTCTCCATTGCTTTACCTGCGCGATGTAGTGCAATGACTGATATGTTATGTCTATTAATAAAGCTTGTTTGTTGTAATGTCTTTCCTTCAAGCCCAGAGCCAGCTATGAGAACAATTTCAGCTAACGTTTGTTCCTCTTCTTCTAAAGGATGTTGGTCATCAATCTGATGTGTAGCAGAAAATAAAGTAGCACCTAATACAGCTTCATATTCTTTAATATTATCTGGATAATCATGCACTTTTAAACGATCACCAGCAATTATGACAGTGTCAGGTAAAGGCATGACATTTTGATAGTTTTGCTTACGTTGAATGCTTTCAATTTTGAGCATACCATCTGTTAATTTAACTATTTCAGTAATAGTTTTACCATTAGCGTTACTTTCTTCATCTATATTAAGGTAAGCAGTAAACAAACGTGGCGAGGTATCTGGCATTGAAGGTGTTCGTGAGGGGATTAACTTAGGAGCAATAAGCCATAAATAGAGTATAGCAACGACCGAGGCGATAAGAGCCGGTTGAATAAAATCAAAAAGTTCAAATTCAACAGCCCCCATATTTTTTGCAATACTAACCACTAATAAGTTTGTTGAAGTTCCTATTGTTGTCGCCATTCCTCCAACTAAGGTGGCTAACCCCATTGGGAGCAACAGAGGGGAAGAGTCTGTTTTAGTGCGCAACGATACGCTTATTAATATTGGCAGCAATAGAACAACAACAGGAGTGTTATTTATAAATGCACTTAATCCCCCGGCAAGAATGAGAGTCATTAATAAGGATAACTTAGGGCTTATTTTCCATAGTTTGGCTATATATCGTCCTATAGGCTCTAGTGCTCCTGTTCGAACAATACCCTGCCCAATAATCATTAAGGCGCAAACGGTAACTAATGCCTCGTGACCAAACCCTAAAAATAATGAACTTGGTTCAAAATACTCACCCGTGTCCTGATCATAGAAAGGAAAAAACACAAAGAGTAAACATAGTATTATTATGATTGAAAGTGAGGAGGTTTCTAAAGGGATATCTTCTCGACGAAATAAATACAGTGCAAGTACAGTAATGAATAAAACGGCTAATGCATGATTATTAGGTAGATCTGGAATGTTCAAAAGCCACCTCCTAAGCAATTATTTGCTGGCTATATTTTATTGAAAAATAGCTGAATTGTTTCGTATATTCCGTGATGTTCGATATGAAATTAAAAGTTAGTGATTCGAGATAGATGCTTTATAGCAATACATCTTGATATTATTTAGTCCACCCTACGAAGGGCTTTCGTTAATCTATCTATGTAAACACTAGCACCTCACCTTTGCTTTAATGAATGAAAACATGGCAAAGGTTTTTGATATATAGTTGATAAGCACTTTGTAATTATCCTAGCATAATCCTTAGGTTTTATTTAGATGTATGTCACCGTTGTGATCAACAACGACTTGCTGATCGCTGAAGGGGAGAGTTGTCTAATAAAGTAAAACGCCGTAAGATCTCATGATCATTGATTTAGTTAAGCAAGGAATTTAAATATGAATAATGACGTAGATATCATCACAAACTTAGAAGAGTTGGAGCGATTTTTAGCTTCAATTGAAAATGGTAGTTTAAATTTACCAAATGTGTCTGGTATTGCATTAGCAACAAATAATAAAGATGGCCGTCGTTTTGTCGCAGTATTAGATGACCAACATCAATTATTGTTCTCGCGCTGGATAACAGAAGAAGTGTTTCAAACGGGGCAAGATTTGGTGCGTAATGGCTCAAATAGTCATTAAATCTAATGTAACAACAATGCTAGACATAAAACGACATGCTAGTTTCCGTTATTGATTTGATACAGAGCATCCTGCTCCTCTGTACTTTGAGGCCGGCTAAAGCCGTTCCTTAGCATTTTGTGAAATTAGAGCAACTAGTTACAGAAATCAATGTATTGCTTTCATCCATTTTTTCTTACGCCTAAACAGAGTGCTTTTTTAATTAGATTGGCATTGATAGATTTAATACAAACATTATTTTTGTAAATTTAAGATATAAAAAAGCCGCAATTAAGCGGCTTCTTTATTATATTGAGTAGCGACTAACGTGTACCAAATACAACGATAGTTTTACCATGAGCAGAGATAAGACCTTGCTCTTCTAACATTTTCAAAATTCGTCCGACGGTTTCGCGCGAACAACCAACAATTTGGCCAATTTCTTGACGTGTAATTTTGATTTGCATACCATCTGGGTGAGTCATCGCATCAGGTTGCTTAGCTAAATCTAATAGAGTGTTAGCAATGCGGCCTGTTACGTCTAAGAATGCTAAGTTTCCTACTTTTTGGCTAGTAACTTGTAATCTATTCGCCATTTGACGAGAAAGACGCATTAAAATCTCTGGATTTACTGTAATGAGCTGAGTAAATTTTTTGTAAGAGATTTCAGCGACTTCACATGCAGATTTTGCTTTTACAGACGCACTACGAATTGGCTCTTCTTCTTTATCGAATAAACCTAATTCACCGATAAAATCACCTTGGTTAAGATAAGATAGGATCATTTCTTTCCCATCTTCATCTTTAATCACAACAGCTACAGATCCTTTCACAATAAAGTATAGTGTGTCAGCTTTTTCACCTGCATGAATTAACATACTTTTTGCTGGATATTTGTGGGTATGACAATGTGATAAAAACCATTCTAAAGTAGGATCGGTCTGAGGTTTGGTAATGATCATAAACTTCCCTTTATCTGTGTTGAATAGCTAATGCTATTTCTTTTCATTTATTGCGCGAATAGATTTATATGTGAATTGTATCGTTTTTTTTTCAAACTCTATAATGTTTATGAGCAATAATTGTGTAATAAATTAGATCTTTGTCATAAACAAGATTTTTATATTAGAGTTTTGATTCGTTCTGTACTAACGCTCTCAGAACTTAGCAAAAATCTATGGTTTATTCATCTAACTTGGGTCACTTCAAACTCTTGTCTACTGATCAAAGTGACACTTTCATTTAGTTCTGAGTACATAATAAAGATCTGTTTATTTTTTATCTGTTCTAAGATCTGTTCAGTTTTTTGTTGTAACGAACACTCTATTTCTCCGTAATCAGTGCCTTCACGCAAAATATATTGTTCAATTAAATTGTTTAATGTCATCTCGTCGAGTTGTTGATAAGGTATTAGCATTAAAAGGGCTCACTTAAACTTTTCTTTAACAATACAGTAATTTATAGGTGATGTATGAGTTTGTTAGAAGATTTGCTCAAAAATAATAAGCAATGGGCTGCTGATATATTAAAAGAGGATCCTTTATTTTTCTCTCATTTAGCTGAACAACAGTCACCGGAATATTTATGGATAGGTTGTTCTGATAGTCGTGTCCCCGCTAATCAATTATTAGGTTTAATGCCGGGTGATGTTTTTGTACACCGTAATATCGCTAATCTAGTGATTCACACAGATTTAAATTGTATGTCAGTGATTAAGTATGCAGTTGATGTATTAAAGGTTAAACACATTATTGTTACTGGTCACTATGATTGTGGAGGTGTTCGTGCGGCGATGGAAAAGAAATCATATGAGCTAATTGATGGTTGGTTAAGGAACATTAAAGATGTTTATGTTAATCATAGAAATGAATTTACCGACTCAATGAGCGAGAAACAGAAATTAGATCACTTGACTGAACTTAACGTTATAGAGCAGGTTAAAAATGTATGTCATACAACCTGTGTTCAAAATGCGTGGGTGCAAGGACAAGATTTAACAGTACATGGTTTGATATATTCAGTGAAAAATGGGAGATTAAAAGATTTAAAAGTAAATTTTGATAATATCGATAGCATTAATGATTTGTATCATATTAATTAATGCAACATTAGACTTAAACTATATTAGTTATTGTTTTATAAAAGGAGTTTACATGAACAAAAAATTATTAAATTTATTATTAGTAGGACTCGCAGGCTTCCCTTTATTTACGAGTGCCGCAGATATTGATGCTGGTAAAGCAAAATCTGCCACTTGTGCTGTATGTCATGGTGCCAACGGTGTTTCGGCTGTACCGATTTATCCTAACCTCAAAGGCCAAAAAGAGGCTTATCTTGTTTCTGCATTAAAAGCTTATAAAGCCAATCAACGACAAGGTGGAATGTCTGCAATAATGGCTGGGCAAGCTGCTGCATTAAGCGATGATGATATAGCTAATCTTGCTGCGTATTATGCTTCTTTAGAGTAGTGACCACCTGCTTTTTAAAAAATCATAATATAACACGATCAAAAATGGCCTCTGAAAGGCCATTTTAATTATTAATTAATATGAATATATTAATTATAGGTCGTCAGAATGACCTGATAGATATTTCGCTACGCCTTCAGGAGTTGCTTCCATACCTGCTTTGTCTTTAGCCCATTGTGCAGGACAAACTTCACCGTGTTCTTCATGGAATTGTAATGCATCAACCATACGTAACATTTCATCAATATTACGGCCTAATGGTAAATCATTAACTACTTGGTGACGAACAACACCATTTTTGTCAATTAAGAAAGAACCACGTAATGCAACGCCAGCTTCTTCTAATTCAACATCATATGCTTTACAAATTTCGTGTTTAACATCAGCAACTAGTGGGTACTGAACTGCACCGATACCGCCATCATTGATAGCAGTGTTACGCCATGCGTTGTGAGAGAATTGTGAATCAATTGATACACCAATTACTTCAACACCACGTGCTTGGAAATCACCAAAACGTTTATCAAAAGCAATCAATTCAGAAGGACATACAAAAGTAAAATCTAATGGATAAAAGAAGATAACTGTTTCTTTACCATTTGCGAATTCTTTAAGGTTAAAACTATCAACAATTTCACCATTTCCTAATACTGCTGCTGCTGTAAAATCAGGAGCTTTCTTACCTACTAATACCATGAGATTTTCCTTTTTATAGATTCAAGTGACGCTACGGATATTTGTTATAGCCATAACTTCTTAAGCATGCTTTAAATAAATAAATTATGCGAATTGTTTCTAACAATTATATTAATAGGTAAAAACTATAGAAAGTAAGTTATTTAGGGACTCGCTAATGTAGAGTTTACTTATGCTGAGTGGAGGAATTTAGCAGACAAGGTTAATTAAATAGGTTCTTGTAACAAATAAAAGCGTTTAATTTCAGGATCATCCGTTTCGTAACATTTGCTTACTTAGAGCAGAGTAGTAAGTCTTAAGTTATTTTGGTGGGTAAATCCGTGCTCTTAAAGCAGGGATTTATTGGGCTAAATAGACACAACAAAAAACAACTACTATGGATTACGTGAATATTTACTAAAATCCGGTTTACGCTTTTCATTAAAAGCATTGCGGCCTTCTTGGCCTTCCTCACTCATATAAAAAAGCATGGTTGCATTACCCGCTAACTCTTGAAGACCAGCTTGTCCATCGCAGTCTGCATTAAGTGCTGCTTTTAAGCAGCGTAATGCCATCGGACTATTTTGTAGAATTTCGCGACACCATTTTACAGTTTCACGTTCAAGCTCATTTAAAGGAACCACTGTATTTACTAACCCCATATCAACGGCTTCTTGTGCATTGTACATACGGCAAAGAAACCATATTTCACGCGCTTTTTTTTGGCCTACGATACGTGCCATATAACTGGCTCCCCAGCCACCATCAAATGAACCAACTTTAGGACCTGTTTGACCAAATTGTGCATTATCAGCAGCAATGGTTAAATCACACATCATATGTAAAACGTGCCCTCCGCCCACAGCATAACCAGCAACCATCGCGATCACTGGTTTAGGGCAGGTGCGGATCTGGCGCTGAAAATCTAATACATTGAGATGATGACCACCTTGTTCATCTTTATAACCTGAATCACCACGAACACTTTGATCACCGCCAGAACAGAATGCTAAGTCACCTTCACCAGTTAAAATAACCACACCTATATCTTGATCGTAACGAGCATCATTCAATGCCTGCATCATTTCATTTACGGTATGTGGTCGAAAAGCATTACGCACCTGTGGTCGATTAATCGTTATTTTGGCGATACCCTCAGCTTTATGGTAATAAATATCTTCGAATTCTAAAGGGCTAGCTTGCCATTGTATTGGTGAATATAAGTGTGATTCGTTCATAGGCGTTCTCATTGTTAAAATGTTTTTTAGCTAAAATAGTCATCAGTTAACAGAAGATCTGTTTAACGTTGTTAGCATAGTTTATTGGGTCTTGTTGATGAGTGTTATGACCTAAACCATTAAAACATTGAATTTTAATATTTTTTGTTTGAGGAATTAATTTTGCTATGTTTGTAAATTTTGTATCTTTTTGCCCATAAAAATAGGTGATAGGTAAAGTCGTTGCTGCTAAATAGCTTTGTGCACATTGTTGGTGAGAGAGGCTCGTTGAAAGCAACATATTTGCTAAAAAAACACCATAGTTGTGACTTCTTTTTTCGATGGTAGCATCTTTTTGTTGTTCACTTAAATCGTTGAAAATAGCCTGCTCATACCATTGAAATAAACTTTCTTCGATGGCTTGAGTAGAAAATCGCTCTGCCCAAGTTAGGTCAAATTGGTAACGTTTTTTCTTTTCAGTATCATCGCTTAATCCAATATGACATGACTCTAAAATTAAGTGCTTTAAACGAAGGTCATTTTGAGTTCGAGCATAATCTAAGGCAATGCGCCCACCCAGTGAGTAACCGATTAAACTGAAAGATTGAATATTTAATGAATCCAAACAAAACTGTATTAATTGATGGCAGTTTTCAAAACCATTTTTTAATGAGATGACACTACCCGCTGAACGGCCATGGCCAGGTAAATCGATAGTGACACAATGAAAGTCATCTTTAAGTTGATCTATGGTGGTTTGCCAATCTTCCCTATTCCCCAAAAAACCATGTAAAAAAACTAGAGTAGGGTTGTCAGTTGAACCTTGCTGTTCGCTATATAGTGGCATCTTGTATCTGCTCCTTGATTTCTTTTAACTGTTTAGGGGTTAACTGATGGTTGATACAAACTTCAATTAAGGTTGTTTTATTGTGCTTATTGTTAACAAGTGACTGTTGATAGTTGGCTTGGAACTCGGAAAAAGTATTAGGTCGCCTATAATTAATTGAAAATTGTGCGCAAGTTTGTGCAAAGGTTAAACCATGTGGTAATTGATAGAATGCTTGTTGCTGTGCTTGCGGTACAGGTAATAAATTAAAAATCCCACCACCGTCATTGTTTAATAACACAATTACAAAAGGGAGTTGTAGTTGCTTTAATAAAGCTAAAGAATTCAAATCATATAAAAATGAAGTATCACCAATTAAAAGGCAAGTAGGTGAGTTATTATTTTTAGCAATACCTACTGCTGTGGCGATTAAACCATCGATGCCGCTGGCACCTCGGTTACTGTAAATATAAGCATTCGTTTGTGCGAACATATCTGCTAAGCGGATCGCTAGGCTATTGCCTAAAACTATATTATCAGTCGTTTGATTAAGTAAATAAGCCGTGCTGTTAATTTCACTAAGTTGATCATTTTTTAAATAAAAATGAATTATTGCTGGTAATGACTTTTTATAGCGACGTATTCTTTCAAGCCAATTATTATCAGTACTTTTACTATTAACCACTTGCTTAATGAAAGCATTTGGAAAGGAGACAAAGCGTTGATTAATACAATGTTCAGGATCAATTTGTTGTGCATGTTCAGATATTTCCCAAATGGTCGCCAAGGATGTACTGATTAATTGATTTAAACGTTTGCTCACTAAGTGATCTGAAAACTGTAAAATAAGATCGGCTTGTTGTAGCAGTTGTTTGAACTGTTGATTTTCTAATAATAAGTCATAACCATGTATATTGTGTGGAGACCCTTGCAATTGCGATTGGACATCAGCAAATAATAATAAGTTAAAATGTGAACAAAACTGCTCAATAACAAGTGCTTGCTTTTTATCTTTAATACGCCCTACAACGACTAATACTTTTTTTGCGTTCAAATCAATTTTCTGAGCACTTAAAGGTAAGCTACTTCCTTGATGGTCATTGCTTTGATGGTAAGTAGTAAAAGGAGATTGATTTAAATCCCACCCTTTTAAACTACTTAAATAAATCTTGAAGTTTATTGTTTCATTTTGAGGATAAAAAGGTTTGCTAAAGGCCATATTAAAATGGATAGGACCTTTATCGGATTGCTGTTGGTATAAGCCTTGATCAAGTGTAGTCAATAAAAAATTACTTTGGGTTGAGGTGGTAGGGCTTGGGATTTGAGCAAAAAAAATAGGATAGTCAGCAAAAATTTTATACTGTTCAATGGCTTGGTTCGCGCCGCAGTTAATTAATTCTAGCGGCCTATCGGCTGAAATAATAATTAACGAAATTTTACTTTGTTTCGCTTCAATGACAGCGGGATACAAATTAGCCACAGCAGTGCCCGAAGTGGTGATCACCACAACTGGTTTGGCTGATGCTTGGCTTAATCCTAATGCAAGAAATCCTAAACCTCGTTCATCAAAGTGTACATGTGTTTTAGCGCGAGGGTGTTTAGCGGCGGCTAAGGTTAATGGTGTTGAGCGTGAACCTGGTGCAATACAAAAATCGCTAATACCATGGCGAGTTAACTCTTCAATAAATAAGCTTGCCCATAACAAATTAATATTATGGTGTTCGTGAGGAAAGGTATATTGGCCATCTACCTGCATCATCAAGAGTCCTTTATTGTGTGCCTAATATAGTTAATATAGTTTGTATTTTATTATCTAATTCTTGCCATTCTTGCTCAGCAACAGAGCCAGTGACAATGCCTGCACCTGCAAATAATTTAATACAGTTTTCGCTGATTAAAGCACTTCGTATTGCGACACTAAAATCACTCTCATGCTCACTTATACAACCTACCGCACCGGCATACCAACCGCGAGTATAGGGTTCGTTATCATTAATAAATTGTAATGCCGGTAATTTGGGGATTCCGCCAACAGCTGGTGTAGGATGCAATTTATGTAATAAGTGACTATCTTGCGTGTCTTTTGTTAATAATGCTTTGATCGGGACACATAAATGTTGCACATTTTGTAATTGCATTACCTGGGCTGGTGCACAATTTACCTGTGCTTTTAATTGTTTTAAATTAGCAATAATAAATTCTTGTACGATATGGTTTTCACGATCTATTTTTTTATCATTAAGTAAACTTTGTAATAATAGATCATCTTCACGTTGGTTACGCCCCCTATTAACCGTACCTGCTAATGCTTCCGTAGTAACTTGTTGCTGTTGGCGAGAGAACAATCGTTCAGGAGAGCAGCTTATAAAACTGTGTTTGTCAGAAAATTGTAAGACATAATGAAAACTATTGGGATTGGCTTGTTGCCATAAATCCATTATATCCCAAGAATCGATCGATTCATCAAAGCATAATTCCGTTTCTCTAGATAAAACGACTTTAGGTAATAATGCTTTATATTCTATGGCTAGCTCCACTAGATCTGCCCATTGTTCTTTAGTAGGACTATCTTGGCGTTTGAATCGCTGAGGAGTAAATTTAACTAATGGTCGTGGTGCTTTTAATGATTGCAGTGTATTGATACTTTGTTGGATTGAATTGCTGCCATTAAAGTGAAATATGACTTGCCATTGTTGTTCTAATTGTTGAAAAACCATTAATGGTCGAATAAACAGGATCGCAGGAAAATCAGTCCATTGTTCACCTTGTTGTTGAAATGCTAATCCCCCTAAATAAAATGCATCGTCAGTTGCTTTAGGTATATGATCTAGTTTTTCAATGGCACCAAAGCTGGCGAGTGTTTTAGTCTGTTCTTTATTTTGCCAGTAAATACGAGGTAATAAGTTAGGATCTTGCTGAATGGTTATGTTTTGCCCTTTTAATAAAGGAAGCAAAGGAATAGAGTTAATTACAAGATTTAAATTTTTGTCAGGATATTGACCATAAGCAATACTAAATGATTGTAATTGCTGTATTAATTCTTCTTGGATTGCTTGAAATTTGTACATGTCTTGGTTCATAAGCCAGCGGTATATTTATCCATTTATGTTTGTTAATGTAGCGCGATATTAACCTTATTCATAGTGCTGTTAACAAATAGTGCTTTTAACAAATAGTACTGGTAATAAAGAGTACTGGTAACAAAAATTATAACCCTCATTTTATAGGATTTTTTAGTGAAGCGACTTCAAGTCTGGATCCAAGCATGTCGATTACGTACTTTACCTCTAGCTGCTGCGTCTATTATTGTTGCTGGTGGGTTAGCACAACAACATCAAGTATTTAATCTTGGTATATTTTTATTGTCCCTATTAACTGCTTTGTTATTACAAATATTATCAAACCTGGCGAATGATTATGGTGATGCGTTAACGGGAGCGGATGATCATCGAGTTGGACCAGAAAGGGCGATGCAAACAGGACTTATTACTGCGAGTGCGATGAAAAATGCGATTATCATTGTAACAATTGCATCTTTAACCTCAGGCTTATTATTACTTAACCTCTCTTTTGCTGACGACCTCCACCATTGGTTAATTTTTCTGGGGTTAGGCGCGGCTGCTATTATCGCCGCGATCACTTACACCATGGGTAAATTACCTTATGGGTATCGAGCAATGGGCGATATTGCGGTTTTTATGTTCTTTGGGTTATTAGGTGTTTTAGGGAGTTTTTATTTACAGGCTCTTTCACTGTCGACTTCTATCCTGTTACCTGCGTTTAGCGTTGGTTTATTAAGTGCTGCAGTTTTAAATGTTAATAATATGCGTGATTTTTATAGTGATAAAGCGGCAAATAAAATTACCTTGGTTGTTTTATTAGGGCGAAAAAAAGCATTTATTTATCATTTATTACTTATTACTACTGCTATGTTATGCAGTGCGATATACATTTATCACTTGCCTGATAGTCAATTTTGGCAATATTTATTTTTATTAATTGCTAGCCCATTAATTAAAAGTTGTATTGAGCTTACCGAAGCTATTAATAAAGATGAGCATGGTGGGGCTGTTTTTAATGAGCAACTTAAAAATACAGCGATCAGTACATTTGTATTTTCAGTATTATTTACGATTGCTTTGATCACTTAATATTGTTTAATTACCCACCAAACAACTGGCTTTATAGCCAGCTATTCCGTTTTTTTTTGCTATTTTCATAAAACATGACAAAATAAAGTCGAAAAAAACAACATATTTCCGCTTTTTTCTAAATACTGTGTTCTGTTTAACTACAAAGATTGTATAATGCCGCGGGAATATAGCCTCCAATTTTTTAAATACAGAGTATAAAAAATGACAGATTTAAGTAAATACAGAAACATTGGTATTTTCGCGCACGTTGATGCGGGTAAAACTACTACTACAGAGCGTATCTTGAAACTTACTGGACAGATCCATAAAACTGGTGAAGTACATGATGGCGAATCTACAACTGACTTCATGGAACAGGAAGCTGAGCGCGGTATTACTATTCAGTCTGCTGCTGTTACTTGTTTCTGGAAAGATCATCGTTTTAACGTTATCGATACTCCTGGACACGTTGACTTCACAGTTGAAGTTTACCGTTCACTTAAAGTATTGGATGGCGGCATCGGCGTATTCTGTGGTTCTGGTGGTGTTGAACCGCAATCAGAAACTAACTGGCGTTACGCGAATGACTCAAGAGTTGCACGTATTATTTTCGTAAATAAATTAGACCGTATGGGTGCTGATTTTTACCGTGTAGTTAAACAAACTAAAGACGTATTAGGTGCTAACCCACTAGTTATGGTTCTACCAATCGGTATAGAAGACGAATTTACTGGTGTTGTAGATCTATTAACACGTAAAGCATACGTTTGGGACGAAACTGGTCTTCCAGAAAACTTCGAAATCACTGATATTCCTGCGGATATGGTTGATAAAGTAGAAGAATATCGTGAAATGTTGCTTGAAGAAGCGTTAGGTCAAGATGATGACTTACTTGAAGCTTACCTTGAAGGTGAAGAGCCATCTTTAGAAGACATTAAACGTTGTATCCGTAAAGGTACTCGTACAATGGAATTCTTCCCTACTTACTGTGGTTCTGCATTTAAAAACAAAGGCATGCAAAATATTCTTGATGCTGTTGTTGATTACCTACCTTCACCTACAGAAGTTGATCCACAACCTCTTACAGATGAAGAAGGCGAGCCAAATGGTAAATTCGCACATGTTTCTGCTGAAGAAAGCTTTAAAGCACTAGCATTTAAAATTACAGATGACCGTTTTGGTTCATTAACTTTCGTACGTATCTACTCAGGTACATTGAAGAAAGGCGATACCATCATGAACGCTGCTACAGGTAAAACTGAGCGTGTTGGTCGTATGTGTGAAATGCAAGCTGATGATCGTAACGAACTTACTTCTGCACAAGCGGGCGATATCATCGCTATCGTTGGTATGAAAGGTAACGTTCAAACTGGTCACACATTATGTGATCCAAAAGATCCAAT
>TARA_R110001583_G_scaffold18501_5_pt1 | contig 13386 bp, 26 predicted proteins | sample TARA_R110001583 | Tara Oceans TARA_R110001583 (sample SAMEA4398432) | marine metagenome | biome: Polar Biome; feature: [MES] marine water layer (ENVO:01000295) within the mesopelagic zone...; material: water (ENVO:00002006), including particulate matter (ENVO:01000060) such as...... | reverse complement strand
CTACCGGCACCATATTTAAAATCAGGCACTTAGGTGCCTTTTTTTGTGTCTGAATTTCCCCTGCGTTTAGTGCTTGGTCGCAGTTTGGTCGCAGAATGCGGCACTTAGCTGCGGCAACCGTGCCCCAATATCGTCCAGCCCAGCGTCAAAAATATGACTGTAGCGGCTGGTAACGAGCAGGCTGGAATGCCCCAACAGATCCCGCACCCTGGTCATGCTCTCGCCTGCTTGTGCTAACAGGCTTGCGTAGCTGTGTCTTAGGTCGTGAAACCGCAGATCATCCCGCTTTATCGCTGCCCGGGCAGCTTCAAAAGTGACCCTGATTGTGTGCTTTTTGCTTGCAAACGGCAGGTCATGCAGCCACGATTGAGCGTCAGCGGGTACCGGTACTACGCGAACCTTCCCGTTCTTCGTTTGATCTGGTCGCAGTACGATGCGACCACCGTGCACGTTCGACGGCTCTAGCGATAACAGCTCGCCCTGGCGTAGCCCTGTCACGGCTGCCAGGGCGATGACTTTCTTATCATCGCCTCGACTGTCGGGGATCGCCTGCAGCAACCGCCGCAAGTCACCCTCTGTTAGATAAACATGCCGCTCGTTTTTTGGATTGGGCTTTTTGAGCTTGTCTCCCAGCGGCTGGCTTATCCATTCCCACTCGCGGTATGCAAGGTTAAGCACACGCTTTACCACCTGTACGTGGTTATTAATTGTGCTCTGGCTACGGCCTTGCTTGCGCAGATCCCGCGCCATATGCCTCGCTTTATCGACTGCCTCAATACCTAGCATTACATCCGGCCCCATGTATGCCACTACCGGCCGGATGGCTTTCACCTGGCTGGTGACGTCGTACTCATCAATCCACCGCTCGACGCCTTCAAGGAAGGTGCGCCGTGGCTGGCGCCCCATCACTTCCCCGTTGAACCGTGCGTCGTTTACTGCAGCGTTGCGCGATGCGGCGTATTCGTTTGCCTGCTTTTCGCCTTCCTTGGTGCCTGCAAACGTGCGTTGATGTCGCTCACCGTTGTGCGTTTCCGTGACGACCCAACGATTGCGTTTTTCCCTGTATCGGACTGTGATTCCCATTTGCGTTCCTCGTGCTGAGGGCCGCGCTTGCGGCTCTGAGCGTAGCGCGTTACGTCATCGGACTCAAAGCGAACCGCTGTGCCGATAGTGATAAATCCAATACGGGCCTTATTCGCATACACCCAACTCGTGCTAACGCCCAGCAGGGCGGCTACGCATTGCGGTGTCAGTAGTGGCTGCATGTCAGTCTCCCGTATGCCGCTGTCCGTGCGGGCCGTGGCCTTTACCCCTCCGCCATTCCTGTTCCTGGCGGGCGGTGCTTTCGTCAATCGCTTGCTGGCGCTGTTGCTCGATGAGCGCTTGCACCGCTGGGTTTTGAGCGATGCGCCGAAGGTTGCGCAGTTCATGCTCTTGGCGCGTGATTATCGTGGTGGCCACCGCGGCGAGCTCCCACATTTCTTTTGGTGCTTCGCCCGTTTCCAACACTTTGCCCAGGCCGTAGCAGCCACCGCAGGGTTTGTCCTTATTGCCTTTGAACTGGTCGTGACCGGCACCCAGGCATACTGGGCAATCGTCGGGCGCAACCGGGCGCCAGTTGTCGCTCCAGTCATCCATCGTTGTCAGGCTTTCAGTCACGCGATCAATGTCTTGGTAGACAACGAACTGTTGCCCCTCTAGCGGCCCGACACCCCAATAAGTAGTCACTTGGCCAAAGCGCCCACCGCTTTCGCGGTGGGTGTGGGTGGGTTGCTGGGTCATTGGTGGCCCTCGGCTTTTTTGCGGAGATTCTCTGCTTCAGTACGCATGTCTGCTGCAAACTCGCCCATGCCCTCTGCGCCGATAGCGGGGTAATTAGGGTCTTTAGAATGCTCGGCCTCGACGTGACGAATAATGCTTTCCAGGCAGTCGGCCCAGCTCTCAACCGTTTTTGCCTCTTTCAGTGCATCGCGGCGGGCGAGGCTGCTGGCGGGCGATTCGGCTCTCGCTTTATCCCACCCTTCAACGCGGCGACGAGTCTCTGCGCCAAGTATCTTGCTCAAATCCCAAGGCTCGCGCAGCTTATCGCCAGCTTCTTGCAGTTGCTCGACATGCGCCGCCAGTGCGTCGCGTTCAGCTTTTAAGCCCTCTGCGTGGATTGAAGCGGTCGCGCCTGATGCGATACGGCTCATTTCCCGCCAGAACTCCCCGGCGTTGTAGTTGCTGAGATCCCGCAATAATAGCTTTAGCTTTCCGCGTGCGTAGTTGTGATCGATGCTCACGCTGTCTTCCTCCCGTGCTCTGAGTAATGGCGGAAGGCTAGTTCCGTCAGCTCGTATTTCTTTTCTAGCGCGCCTTCCACTTCTTTAATCAGTCCTGCCGCCAGTAGCTTTTCGAGCGTCGTTAGCACGCGCTTATCAGTCCAGCCACGCCCTTTGCCGGGTCGCGAGCATGACAACATGTGATCAAGCGAATGGATGCCCACCGGCGAATAGAAAAAGCGCTTTAGTACTATCTCGCCATCCGTCATTTGATCCTCAGCGGCCAGAGCGTCGATTCGCTGCTGGCGCTTACTTGGATCCAGCGCCGGTTCCGTAGCGATATAGCGAGCGTTTGTCTCTAATAGCTCATCAAGTGCAGCACTCATAACGCCATGCCCTCCTGAATCGCTACCCGTGGCTCTGGCCGGTTCACTACATCGAAGCACTCGATGTGCGGATCTGGCGCGTGGGCGTTGCAAATCTGGGTAGCAAACACCTGGACACCGTGGCGATCGCAACGGCCGAAAGGGGTGCGGCTTGGCTTTTGCTGTAGCGACGTGCTCTGCTGAAAAGGGCAGTGCTTGTCTTCATCAAAGCCCAGGTGCTGGTATTGCTGGCAGCTCACGCAGGCTTTGGGCGAATGCATGAAGGGCTCAACGCCGGATGCTTGATTACTCACTTGCAGCCCTCCTTGAACTGATTAAGCGCGGCTTTTGCAACAGCCCATTGCTGGTGGGGGTGAACACCTTGCGCGTCATTGGCCAACTCCAGCTTGGCAACAAGCGCATTGCTTAGGCGTAGCTGCTCAACGATCTGCAGCATGCTCGGCCAGCTGAGGGTGACGCCGCCATCGTTCTGGCGTTGGCGGCATAGCTCCAGGAGCTTTTCGGGGTCGATGTATGGGTTGTTAGGCATGGGCGCGCTCCACATCCTCGGCAGTGATGGTGTATTCCTGCACGTTGGCGATGGTGTAGAAGTCTGGTGAGCAATAGGAGGTTGCCCAGGCGTCGATAAGCGCTTGCAGTATTTCCTCATGCTGCTTTGTGACTGAGGGATAGTCGTTAGCAATCTCTCCTGCTTCGTCTTCGGCCTGTAACTGCATGCCCTCAATGACCGATTCATGAAGGTTGGTGGTGTAGTCAGTTGCTTTGTCCCACCGCTTGGCGCCCGTATACACCACGTCGCCCGCTACGCGCTCACGATCCGCAATCAGTTCATTTAGGTCGTCATATTTATTGCTTTGCCATTCGTCGTCGGTTGAATAGAGAGTTTCGGGTTCTGGCTCTGCCGCCGCTTCTGCACGCTCAAGGCGGTCGTACTCAGCAGCCAATAGCGCCATGGCTTTGATGATGTTTCGCCGAGGGTCGGGGCTGGGTTTCCACCATGACGTATCCCAAGGCCAGAATGGGGGCGCGTATAAGTCTTCAACTTCATGATCGTCGGTCATGGCAACATAGGCGAAGCTATATGCAGAGGCGGCAGATACCAATTGCCCGTCTTTATAAACATCATCATGCTCAGCCGTGAAGCCCTCTTCATTGATCTGGCGAAGGCGTTCTTCCATTGCTTTGATAATCGCTTTAGACATGCTGATCACCTCCGATCATTTTCCCGGCGTCGGCAATATGGTTCAGAGGGCGCGCTAGCGGTGAGCGTTTGGCTTGCTCGATGTAGTTGGCGCGGGCCTCTTGCTCTTGGCGTTCGCGAACGGCGTCGCTGACGCTGCCGCGCTTTTGGTGGGCAATGAGATCCATGCCTCGCTTGCCCGCTAGGTGGCGGCTGTAAACGGTGCCCTTGGGCAGCTGGTAGCGTAGAGCCAGCTGGTTTAGCTCGATCTGCTCGCCCGTGTGTGGGTCGGTTGTCATGATGGGGTCATGCATTGCCGTTGCCCTCGCTCTTATCCGATGACGGCTCCTGCTCGGCATCGCCTTCTTCCGAGTCATCAAGCACCGGCTGCTCATACTCCATCAGCTCGCAAAGCTCGGTGACGACGCCCACCATGCCTTCCACTTCACGCATGGCCATCATTCGCCAATCGTGAACGTCATCGCCTTCACCGCCGTTTTCGTCGGGCTCTTGCGGCACGAAGTCGATACCCCTGAAGCGGAACTGGTGCGTCAGGCGGAAAGACATAGCGGCGGGCGGGAAGGTTAGTCCGATTTCCTCTACTTCAAAGCCATCTGCTAGCTGTGCCAGAACCTCATCGTTTTCGGCTAGCCAGGTGCCTTTGTAGGTGATGACTTCCACTGGCTCACCGGGTGCTATCTGGCGGCGAATGCGCGCCATGTCGTCGGCCTCCAGTTGGCCGAACGGGCGCGCTTCATTGCCTACCTCAGCGGCTATTAGCTGGCGCAGGCGCGTGGTCACGCCATTTTTTACACCGCTGATGTGGATAGTGACGGTCTGGATTTTGCCAGCCAGCTTAACCAGGGTGCCCATAAAGCGGCTGACATCGCCGGGTGACGTGGTGTCGATAAACAGGAACTCGCTTTCGATGTGGTAGAAGGCGCGTATGTACTTCGTTTTCACGAAGGCCTGTTTGCAGATCTCCATGCTCACATCGGCATAAAGCTTGTCACGCTCTTCTTCGTCCAGCGTCTCGCCGCGCTCTGCCTCAATCTCAGTCGCACGCTTAAAAACGGCTTCAGCGATAGTGCCTTTGGGAATCATCTTCTCTTCGCAGCGCAGGCACAGCGCAAAACCGGAAGGGAACTCGGCCACCATGTCCTCGGCCAATACCGGCACAAATGCGGCACGGAAAAATTCAGTGTCGGCTATTGGCCCCCATTCAGCGGCCGACAACTGCTCACGCAGCAGCGCAACTTCAGGGAGTAGGGCTTTCAATACGATGGCGTTTTTAATCATGGTCATGGTGGCAATCCTTATTGGCTGTCGCGCTTTGGCTGTTCGTTGGTTTTGGCTGGCGCTGGCTGTTTAAAAATTCGGTCAAATTGGGCTTGGTCGATCACGTGCGGCTATCCAGTTCTGCCAGGGCATCGCCGCAGCTGATGGCCGTGACTTCGCAATCGGGCGCGTGGCTGGGGCTCTCAAATAACGGGAAGGCTTCGACTGCTTGCTTGATGGCTGAGTCGGGGCTTTCGCTTTTCACGGCAACGATCACGGTTAAGTAGCGCGTGTTTTGCTGGCCGGTGAAGGGATGGAATTCGCTAGGCGTCATTGTGTGTACTCCTGCCAAACGGTTTGGGTAACGGGCTTATTGCGCTTCATGACCTGCACTTTTTTCGGGAACATGATGCGCAGGTCTCGCGCCCGCCCTGACCGCTTCGCGATCTCGATAAACTGCTTGGCGTACTGGGGCGCATCGAACGGCGCACTTAATGGCACCTTTCGCTTGCTCTCCATGATTACGTTGAAGCGCTCCAATACCCGCTCCTCGTACTCGCTCACCGACTCCCCCGGCTTGGGGGGGTAGAGGCACGGGCTAGCTGCAGGGCTTTGCATTCGGTCATGCCGTATACGCGGAAGGTGCTCATGCTGCCTCCTCAAGCGGTACCGCCTTGGTCAGGTCGTCTTCAGTGATGTAGCTACCCAGCTCGGCGCGGGTGTATTTGCCTGCGTCGTTGGCGCTATTGCGATAGCCGCAGAAATTGGGCGCATACCACGCGGAGTGGCCTTTGTGCCAAATCAGGTAAAGGGGTTCGTTTTCGGGGAAAAGGACGTCTTTCAGCACCTGGGCGCGCTTGAAGTCCATCGCCTTAATGGCCTTGGCTAACTCGCGCTCTAGGCGTTGGCGGCGCTGGCGCTCATTGCGCTTAACGCGCAGGCAGCCTGGGTTGTGTAGGTAGATCTCTGAGGCTTGGCTGCACATAACGCCATACTTGCCAGTGACCACATACCAGCTCTGGTTAAGGTTGTAATAGGCGGTGCCGGTAACGACGCGACCTTTGTTATCGAGCGTGTAAACGGGTGCGCCATGGGTGATGGTCTCGCCCTCAGCTGAGCGAGCATTGCATTCCATGTTGATGCGGGCGCGCCCGAGTTCCTCTACAAAGTGACCACTGGAACGCATTTCACGACCAACCCACTCAAGAGCAGTGAGCGAACCGGGGCCTGGGCGCCGGGTATTCGGACTGCTGTCTTTAAAGTCGTACCCAGCAAACACATTGCACAGGTAGTCACGCAGGCTGTTTCGGGTGCGCTGCATTTCCAAGTGGATCAGGTAGGGCATGCGCTGTTCTTTATCGAACTCGTGACGGCCTTTACCGTCTTCGCGGGTAATGTTTGCTACGTCCTGCCACATCTCGAATTCGATATGGCGACCACATAGCCCTAAATGCCCTTGCAAGTCCCCTTTGCGGCAGCTGCGGCGGTTATGAGCGATAGCGCGGTAATGCTCTGCCTCGTCCCACTCCGCGACTGTCCAGCCCAAGCGGTTAAGCTGCTGAATAATTCGCTTAAACACCTGCTTACGGAAAACCTTTTCCCACTCATCCCACTGAGCATTGCTGGTGCGCGTCGGCTCTTCCCAAATGTGTAGGTCTGCATCGCCAAAGACCACGGCTCCTGAACGGTTAACCTGTGCCATCGTCATCACCTCAAAACTGAACAAACTGGTTGAAAGGCACGGTGTCGGGCATGGCCAGCCGTGCAGGGGAAACGTCAGTGGGTAGCGCTGGGCCTGCTGGGCGCATGCCTGGGCATTGCTCGGGTACGTTGATGCTGTCGTCCCAATCGCGGTGGCCCACGCGCTGCTCAAGCGGTACGCCGCGTGCCTTCTCGGCTTCGAATACCGCTACGCCTTCGCAGTAGGCGAGCACATCACGTTCTTGGTCTTCGGCTTCGCCCTCGGCGGTCATGCCTAGCGCGACCACTACAGCAAGCAGGCCCACGACCCAGACGGTGTTATTTCTGCTGATGCTCATGCGGCTAGCTCCTGTGCGGCTAATGCGGGATTGGCGTGTAGGTTGATGCGCTGTTCTACGTGAGCACCCCAAAGCACATCGCGCAAAAGGTTGCGCGCTGCCTCAGCGGTGGGCATGGGGTGGTTAAGCTCCACCACCACGCGAGTGCCGTAAGCGCCGGTGAAGGCGGGCAGGAATCCGCCGTTAACCGGCTCGGCATCGATCACGGTGTTATGCAGCGTGTAGCCGTCACGCATGGCGAAGAGGATCCAGTGCTGGATGACGTAGCGCAGAGACGTTGAGTGGTTCATGCCGCACCGCCTGCGCTGTCGAGCAGCAGCGCGGTTAGGTGCTCATTGATCGCCATGATCTCGGTTAGCGCGGTGTCTGCTTTTTTGTAGAAGCAGTCATAACGGCGATGGCTAGCGTGCTGGGCGTTGTGCGCGGCCAGCCAGGTCTCGCAGAAGATGCCTTGCGGGGCGATCTCTAACTGCACCGCGTACTTGCCCTGCAGGTTGACCGCCAGCGCCAGCTCTTGGCATTGGAAGTGCGCGACCACAAAAGGCGTTTGAATGCCGTGGGCCGTGAAAACCTCGGTGATGGTTTGAGGGGTTTGTAGGCTCATGCCAGCTCCTTGCGTGCATTGATGCGCAGAATCTCAAGCACTAGCTTTCCGGTTAGACGGCCTTTAAGTGTTGATGTTGATTTTGGCCATGCGATACCGTCCTCATCCGGCTCGCCTTCCCAATCCACAAAGGTCAAAGCTATGTAGTCGATCGCATGCTCATAGAAGGATCTGAATTCGGTACCTTCGCCGAAGTAATCAATCTCACCGCCAATACTGGGAACGTGGTTAACCCTGGTGCGAGCTTGTTCGCAGTCGCGCTTTGCCTTTGGAGTTTTTGCAAAGCAAGGTGGGTAGCTCGCTTCAAATTCGTCATCAATCCATGCGCGCTTGGCGTCTTGCTGAAAGTCTCGGCGCGGGCTCGCTGCATAAATGGAGAGCGCTTTCTTGCTGAGTTTTTTGAGGATGCGTGGCTTCATGCGTAGAGGCTCCCGTTAGCACGTTGGTTAATGCGAGCGGTGACGCTGCTATGGGTGCGGGTGCGTACTGGCTGACGGTGGCGCATGGCGTCCATGTCGGGGTTGATACCGCTGATGAGCAGGGCGACCAGTAGTGGGGCAATCCATCCGCGTTTCATGGCTTCGGCCACGGCGCCAGCGGCTTTGTAAACGCCCAGCTTGTGATAGCTCTTTTGGAGGCTGCCGCGCACGGTCTCCGGAGAGCGTCCGGTGGCCTTGGCGATTTCTTTGTAGGTGTTGCCCGCGGCTAGCAACATGAGGTCAACCGCTTCGGTGCGCGTGAAGCCGAGGCTGCCGCGTTCTGGGTTGATCTTTGCTTGCCAGTTGCCTTGTGTGATTTGCATTGTTTTTCCCTTGCTCGTGTTCTGTTAAGAACCATTTAAGTACCTTTATGGTACATAGTCAAGGGTGATATTGTTCTTTTAAGGTACATTGCAGGCACAAAAAAACCGCCAAGGTAGGCGGTGGGTGGTAACGGCGGGGCTTAGAGGGTCATTTGCATCTTAACGGCAACGCCGATAATCCTACAGTTTCCGTTGCAGTGTATGAGTGGGTAAGCGGGATTGAGTGCCTTTAGGTATTTCTGCCCACCATCTTCGATAAGTTTTTTGAACGTGGCTTCGTTGCTTTCATCCAGCTGGGCGACCACTAGCTTGCCCGGTGCCGCTTCAATACCAGTGTCGACCAGCACTAGCGATCCTTCCGGCACGCTTGGCCTTACCCCTGCTGGCGCTGTCATCGAATCGCCTTTCACCTCTAGCCAAAACGCTTGCCCTTTGGCTTTGTAATCAGTGGTCTCGTGGCGATCCTCCATGCCGGAGGGGTAAGGAACGACGCAATCAGCGAACTGACCAGCCTGGATAGCAGACACTACTGGGTAACGGTAATAGTGCAACGGCTGGGGCGTAGGCGCCGTGTTGACGTGATAGGTGCCATTGGTTTCACGCGACCCAATGTCATGGTCGTAATCAAGCCAGCCCTGCGGCTTACCAAAGCACTCTTCAATATGCCGTGCCATCTTGCTGCCGATGCCCTTTGTAGGGTTTGAGCCCATTATTCTGCTCATTTGCGTGGGCTCACGATCAACCCTCGCAGCAAATTGCGTGGTTCCGCCTGCTTGTTTGGCAAGCTCACGGGCGTTTTCTAAGCGTATTTGAGCGATTTCTTTCATGTCCATATTGAACGCTAACTGTACTCTATAGGTACAGTCCCTTTACGGTACATAAGAAGCGAGCTACTATGTACCAAATTGGTACTTAAGAGGGCGCAGTAATGGGCCAAAGCTCGAAAGAAGAAGTCTCTAACCGAAGCTATTGGAAGTCTTTATCTGTTGATCAGCGTAAGTCTATCGCGTTGAGCGCTGGCACTTCTGCCGAGTATCTGCGGCAAGTCCTGGTTTATGAGCGCAAACCGAGTGCCGATATGGCTAAACGCTTAGAAGAGGCCACTGGCGGCGTGCTTTCTCGCCGCACTCTGCGTCCTGATCTTTTCGCTGATATGCAGGTAGCGCCGTAATGATTCCAGTATATGAGCTCACGCATACCAGCACAGCGCCAGCGGCGTGGCTGTTTGTGCGTACAGTGTTTAGGGGATGGGTATGAGCCTGCTCAATTTGCTAGATAGGCCTATAGCGTTCAACCGCACTTTCGTAGACCTAGGCGTAGGTATTACGGGTGCGCTGATGCTTTCGCAGTGTGTTTATTGGTCAACACGCACCAAGGATGATCAAGGCTGGTTCTACAAAACTCAAACGGAGTGGACTGACGAAACCGGCATGACACGCCGTGAGCAAGAGACGGCGCGTAAGAAGCTAGTGAGCAAGGGTTACATCGAGGAAGTGCGCCGTGGGGTGCCATGCAAAACCTATTATCGCCTTGATCGTGAGGCGCTTGAAGTCGCCCTTATGCAGGTTGCACAAAAGCGCCATTCCAGTATGGCGGAATCCGCCAATCAAGAATGTACGAATACGCCATCCAGTATGGCGGAAAGCGCCAAACAAGATTGCACGGAAGCGCCGGACAGTGATGGCGGAAAGCGCCCAACTATTACAGAGATTACTACAGAGACTACTGCACAGAGTACGCAGGTTGCACCGGGGGCAAGCCCCGATGCATCGGAGGGCGATTACCTGGGCGCTGACGAACCAGAACCCACCCCGAACAGCAAAGCGGAATCCAGCGCTGACTTGCTGGCGCGTATCCCTGCCGACATGCCCGGTACCCGTGACCCCAACGCCAAGACGTTTAAGGCGTGGGCGAACTACGCCATTGCCTACCGCAATCGCTATAAGACATGGCCGGTATCGAATCAGAAAACGTCCGCCATGCTCTCGCAGTTGGTGGATCGCGTAGGGGCAGATCTAGCGCCCAAGGTCGCGGCGTTCTACCTGCAGATGAATCAGCAATTTTACCTCACCAAGCTTCATCCGGTTTCGCTGCTGCTCGCCGACTGCGAAGCCATCGCCACCCAGTGCACGACCGGGAAACAGATGACCCATGCCCAGGCGCGTCAGGTCGACAGCACGCAATCCAACCTCAGCAACCTTGAGCAAGCGAAAGCCATGCTGCGGGAACGCAACGCCCAGCGGGAGGGTACGACATGCCATTGACCACTGAACAACACGAGCAGGTGCTTGAACTCGTTTACGCGACGGCCGAAGTGCTGGGGCAGGAAATGCGCCCCTCTGCGGGGATGCTGATTGCGGATGACCTGAGCGCTTACCCGTTTGATGAGATCCGCCGAGCGCTGGCCCGTTGCCGTGCTGAGCTGTTCGGTAAGTTGACCCTGGCGGCGATCATTGAGCGCTTACCTAGTGCGAACGCTCATTTGAGCGGTAACGAGGCGTGGGCGCTGGCACTGAACAGCACCGACGAGCAGGAAACAGTGATCTGGACGCCGGAAATCGCCCGCGCCTTTGCCGCTGCCAAGCCGGTGCTGGCCGGTGGCGACAAGATCGGCGCCCGTATGTCGTTTCTAGCCGCGTATGAGCGGGAGCTTTCCACCGCCAAGGCCGAAGCGCGCCAACCTGAGTGGCAGGTGTCGCTAGGGCATGACCCGCAGCGCCGCGAGATCGTGCTGAACGATGCCGTGAGTGCTGGCAAGTTGCCCGCGCCTAAGGTGGCCCACCTGTTGCCACCGCCCGACAAGTCCGTGACCGAGGAGGGCAAGCGCCAGCGCAAGCAGGTGGTGAGCAAGCTTCGCGAGATCATCAACCAGCCCAGTGACCAGAAAGCCCAAGCGCGCCGCGAAGCCCGAGAGCTTGAAGAGGCCCGCCGCCGTGAATTACTCGAACAAGCAGGCGTGCCCATGGCCGCCCTGGGAGGACGTTAACCATGAATACTGCATTCCAGCCGAGCGGCAATGAAGTTAAGCAAGCCGCATTCAGCGATCACCGCCGTTCAGGCAAGCTTAGCGCCTCGCGTGGGCTGGTGACTGCCTCGCTGGTGAGCAAGGGCCCCATGACCCGCAACCAGTTGGCCGATGCGACCGGCCTACCGCTAGCCAGCATTTGCGGCCGCTGCCGTGAGCTGCTCGACCTGAAATACATCGAGGTGGCGGGCATGAGCGCCGATTCTCCAGCGCGCCAGGTGTTGGGGCTGACTGAAAGCGGTAAGGCGCTGGCGGTGGAAGCGGCTAAGGGTGCGGCTATGCAGGAGGGCGCGTGATGTCTAGTAAGCGTATCGAGCCAGGGTGTATGGCCTACGTGACCTATTCCATCCGCAAGCCTGAGCTTGCTTGGACTCAATGCCGGGTCATTGATCGCTGTCCACCAGGGGAGCCGACGCTGGAAGGCAAGCGAACGCTGCTTGGTGAATGGGATTGTGAGCATCCTGACGTGGCGGGGATTGCTGTTTTCCATGAAAAGCAGCTCGTGCGCATCGACGGCGGCAACCCTGACGCGGTGCAGTTTGAAAGCCAAGATCAGGAGGTGGATTGCCATGCCAGCGCTTAAGCCTATCGATCACCAAAACATCGTGCTTCGCCTTCTGGGCATGTCATCCAGTAACCCCGCACACCTCACCTCGCTTGCGCATGCCTACAAGCTGCCGGTATCGCTGCATGAGATCCGCGTTGCTTGTGATGCCTTGGTAGAGCAGGAGTTTGTCGAGCGCGCCCCTGGCTTTGCCTATCGGCTGACGGCCTTTGGCACGGTTGAACTGCCTGCGGTGCCGCTGTTGGAGAGTTATTACACCGCTAGCGCAGGAGGTGCAGCGTGATCAACTTGCTAAACATTGACTGCATGGACTACATGCGAGGTCAGCCGGATAACGCTTTTGATCTTGCTGTTGTTGACCCTCCTTATTTTGAAGGGCCGAACAAGCCCGGGTTCTATCGCAACGGTGAATTTAGTAGCACGTTGGTACCAGCCGGAAGATATGGCGAGCTAAAGCACTGGGATGTTCCAGGGCCTGAGTATTTTGCCGAGATTAAGCGAGTATCTAAAAACCAGATCATTTGGGGTGCTAATCACTTCTGCGACCGCTTCGATGCCAAAGGCCCCGGCTGGATTGTCTGGGACAAAGAGAATGGTTCCAGCTCATTTGCTGATGCAGAGCTGGCCAGTAGCTCATTCGATAAAGCCGTTCGCATTTTCCGGTACCGCTGGAATGGAATGATCCAAGGTTCGCACGGCAATAAGCGGCTTAACGAAAAGCGCATCCACCCCACTCAAAAGCCGGTGAAGCTCTACGAATGGCTTTTCGCCAATTATGCCGAAGCGGGGCAACGCATTCTTGATACCCACTTAGGCAGTGCCTCAAGCGCGATCGCCGCTCACTACATGGGCTTTGAGTTTGTCGGTACAGAGCTCGATCCAGACTACTACGAAGCGTCAATCGCTCGATTTGATCGCGAGACGGCACAAGTGGATATGTTTGCTGGAGGTGTAGCGTGACCAGACAGCAGTACACCCAACCCAAGTGCCCAGAGTGCCAGTACCGCAAATCGCCCAGCGAGTTTCGAGACCCGGCCACAGGCGAGACGTTACCCGCGTGCAAGCACTGCATGCGCAAAGCCCAGCGCGCAGGAGGTCAACGATGGACGGCATGACATGGTTTCTAGTCGGTACGCTAACAGGCGTGGTCTTAACGATCGGTTGCTCTGTGCTGGCCTTTTCATGGGCGGCTAAGGATCTCAACGACCAGGGAGAGCGCTTTGATGACTGGAGCTGATCCAAAAGG
>TARA_R110001583_G_scaffold7218_7_pt1 | contig 13395 bp, 10 predicted proteins | sample TARA_R110001583 | Tara Oceans TARA_R110001583 (sample SAMEA4398432) | marine metagenome | biome: Polar Biome; feature: [MES] marine water layer (ENVO:01000295) within the mesopelagic zone...; material: water (ENVO:00002006), including particulate matter (ENVO:01000060) such as...... | reverse complement strand
TACACTTTAAAAAAATAGTTTTGGGCAGGCTGTAAATAAATACAAATTGTAATTTAGCCCTCATTTTGTTGCAATGATGCACCTGTAAATTAAAGATATCCCCGTTTATGGACAATCTTACCGGAATTAAACAAATTGCAAAACTTGCCAATGTCTCCATTGGTACTGTAGATAGGGTGTTACATGATAGGCCCGGGGTATCCAAGGCAACACGCGAAAAAATAAAGGCCATTATAAAGGAAACCGGATATAAAAAGAATACGGTGGCCAGTCGCCTTAATTTGGCAGGCCGTAAGAAACTAAAAATTGCGGTGCTTATACCAGAGGTCTCCAGTAATTGGAGTTATTGGGAACTTCCTAAAAAAGGCATTGAAAAGGCAGTGGAGGAATTAAGTGAGATGGGTATTCTTGTTTCATATTACTATTTTACCGATCCTTTCTCCTTTATAAAAATGGGCGATGCCATTATAAATAAAAAATATGACGCCCTGGTGACGGTCCCATTTTTTATGGTGGAATGCAACAATCTTTTAAGTAAGGCCAAGGCCGAAAAGATTCCCATAGTCTTTATGGACACGGAGATAAAACTGGACTATCCTTCCTACTTTATTCGGCAGAATTCACATAAGGCCGGAATGGTGGGGGCTAGGCTTTTACATGGGCTGGTTGGGACCGAGGGACTCTATTTTGTAATCAATATTGTAACGGATAGGGGATTGCACGCCAATAATCAACAAAGGGAAAATGGCTTTAGGGAATTCTTTGCAACGAATTTCAAGGGAAAGCCAATTTCTATTATGACCATAAATCATCCTATAGATCGCCCTTTCGAAATTAATCCTGAAATAGAGAACTGGTTCAAGGACCCGAGGCGGAAAGGCATTTTTGTGACCAATTCAAGATCTTATTTAATACCGGATATTCTTAAGACCTATAATGTTTCCAATGTTTCTGTGGTGGGCTTTGACCTACATCAGGATAATCTGGAATGTCTCAGAAAGAAGGAGATTGATTTTTTGATCAATCAAAAGCCGGATGTTCAAGGGTATACTGCTATTAAGGGAATGTTTAAATTCCTTACGGAACAGGACCCTACAGATTTAAATATGGATGTCCCTGTAGAAATAATTGTGCAGGAGAATAGTGAGTTGAATTAGGAAACCATCTCACCCCAAGACTTAAGTTTTGTTCAAATATCAACAAAAATAATAGGCCTCCAAATATTTGGAGGCCTATTTCAGTACTAACTCAAAGGCTACTTATAATTATTGTGGATATCCGGGATTTTGTGGATAACCTCCCAAGGTCCTATCTATTTGTTCCTGTGGAATAGGTCTTACAACATGATAATCCTGTATGTTGGGAGCAGCGCCTGGATTGTGCATCCTAGTGCGTTCCACTAATTTTCCGGTACGGGCCAGATCCCACCATCTCCAGCCTTCGCCAGTTAACTCTCGTGCTCTTTCGTCCAAGAGAAAGTCCAGGTCTACATCACTTGCGGTTATCTGACTTGCCACTTCTTGTCCAGGTACGGCAGCCCGCATTCTTACTACATTAATATCTTGTGCAGCACCGGAAGGATCACTTTGTTTTAGTCTTGCTTCTGCACGCAGCAGATAGGCATCACCCAATCTCATCAAGATAAAATCTCGTTGCCCATTTACTTTCTGACGATCAGGTCGGGTCGGGTCTATCCATTTGTTCATGGAAGGAAATAACCTTTCGGAATATTCGTCATTGGTAATAACTATATATGGCTTAGTGTCCTGCAACGTTTGTGGCCAATCCATGTCCTTTCCAGGACCTGGAATATAAATGGCCGTATCACCAATAGATAAGGCAGCCCTTGCTGGTTCACTTCCACTGGCTTCGGTAGCTGGTTCATTCTTATTGGCGTACCATACATGTTTAAACGAAGCGTCATAGCGCGTATCTATGTCTCTATCCCATAGGGTAAGCATAAAATCCGTAGGGCGGTGTCTTTTCCATGGTCTGCCATTTTCAGTATCTCTGGTCATTCCACGCCTAACATCATATTCCATTAGGAAATACAAGTGCCCGCGATGACCATAAGGGTCAATATCGCTGTCAACTTGCGCCTTGGAATTAGGAATAACAAAAACCATTTCACTATTTCCTTCATTTGTAATATCCCATAGATCGGCATAGTTGTCCAATAGGGAAAAGCCATAATTGTTGATGACGTTACTGAAAAGTGTTTCCGCTCTAGATGCGTCATTACCATCTGCAAATGAGGTGTAGCTGCGTGTCAATAATGCTTTCCCTAAAAGGAATTCTGCGGCAGCCTTTGTAGCTCGTCCGTAGTCCGACTGTGAGTTGGGTAGGTTGCCAATGGCAAATTCCAGATCAGGTACAATGGCTTGGCTATAAATTTCTGCTTGGGCAGTTTTATTGGCCTCGACTTGTACGCCTTCTGTTTCCTCCAAGCTAAGATGGGCATCACCAAATGTAGTCACTACTTGAAAATAATACAATGCCCTTAAAAAACGGACCTCCGCTATTCGAAGGTTTTTCTGCGTTTCATCCATGTCTACATCTGCAGAACGATTGATAACACCATTGGCTTGATTTATTCCCCTGTACCAAGTGGCCCAAGAATCCTGCACATAACTCTCGGCACTGTTAAGCCCAGTATCGTAAAAGTTGAAAACTTTATGGCCACCATCTGCACCGTTTGTCCAGATGTCTGTTCCAAAAGTAGTCATCGCAAAGCCCATCTCTTGTCCATAAAAGGGTTTTAAGAAGGAGTAAGTTGCTTTAACGGCATCTTCGAGTCCTTTTTCCGTAGTATAGTAGGATGCTGCCGAGACGTCGGTTACCAATTCCTCATCGAGTGAATCGGAGCAGGAATGGGTCAAGAGCCCTAGGGCCAAAAACCATATATAATATATTTTTCTTTTCATGATATTTTAAATTTATATTTTTTTAACCGTGTTTATGCTAGACATTAAAACTTGGCGCTTAAGGATAAGGAATACATTTTGTTGCTAGGTACTATCCCGCTACCTGCCGAAACAGCATCTTCGGAAACTTCTGGATCAAAGGTTTCGTAATCTGTAATGATCAAAAGATTCTGGCCCGAAAGTGTTAATTTTAGTTCTTGCATCCCTAGTTTCTCCGTAATTGAATTTGGGAGGTTGTACCCTAATGACACGTTACGAAGTTTGATAAAACTAGAATCGAAATACCTAAGGGTAGACCCGTTTCTTGGGCTTTCCTGATTCTCGTTGGGTCTTGGATTGGCATTGGTAGGATTGTCTATTGTCCAATAATCCACATCCAAATTGTTATAACGGGCAAACAAGGAATTGTTGCTGGCATGAAAGTCCGATCGTATTGTTTGACCTTGACGGAAATAGAAGAAAACGCCTAGTTCCAACCCTTTATAAGAGAACTTATTGTTAAAACCTCCGTAAAAATCAGGGGTATCTGTGCCTAAAATTTTACGATCATCAGGGGTGATAAGTCCATCACCATCTAAATCATTAAGTCGGATTTCCCCAGGTACTTTTTGCTCTTGGGAATTGGCCAAAGCCTCTTCGTCCGCTTGATAAATGCCTATTTTCTCATAGTCGTACCAAACTCTGATCGGCTGCCCTATAAACCAATTGTTCCCAATGTCATCTACCGGATTTCCATTTTCATCCTTTAAGGCCAATTCAACAATTTCTTCTTTATAACCAGCAACGTTAAAATCCATTTTCCAGGAGAATCCATTTGGATTGTCCAAGATACCGGCACTTACCGCAAATTCCAAACCTTGGGTACGTGTGGCACCAATGTTCTGTAAAATACTGTTGTAACCTGAGGTAAATGGTAGACTTCTGTCTAAAAGGATGTCCACTGTGTTTGTTCTAAACCAATCTATTGCACCATTGATACGTCCATTAAAGAGGCCGTAATCAACACCTATATCCAAGGTTTTGGATACTTCCCAGCCCAAAGCTGCATTGGGTATTTCCGAAAGTGCAAAACCAAGGGCGGATTCCTCTCCAAAGGCATAGGCGGTTCCTTGCAGTCTTCCGGCAGTTTGATAGGGAGCAACGGAAGTGTTACCCACCTCCCCATAAGAAGCTCTAAGTTTTAACTCGGAGATGGCCGATTCTGCCATAAAGTCCTCTTGTGATATTCTCCAACCAGCGGAAACGCCAGGGAAGTATTTCCATTTGTTACCTTCCGCCAGTCTTGAGGAGCCATCCGCCCTTAAAGAGGCCTGGAACAGGTACTTGCCAGAGATATCGTAATTTATTCTACCCATAAATGAATTCAACGTCCATTCTGATAAGGAAGAATCTACAATACTGTTATCTGCAGATCCTAAATTATAAAAAGCTTGTGATTCATAGGGTATGCCTGTCACGGATGCAATGGAAAATTCAGATCGCGAATTTTGCGTACTCTGTAACAAGGTTACTTTTAAATTTTGATTGTCTGTAATGGCCTTATCAAAGGTCAATAAATTTTCCAAGGTATATCCAAAAGTATCAAAATGCGTAATTGAAGCATCTCCTGGGCCACCTCTGTTGTCATTGGTTAAACTACCCCTAAATTGTCCTCGTCTTCCTAGACGAATATCAGGACCAAAGGTGGTGGTCCAATTTAATCCCTCGGCAATATTTATATCCAAGAAGATGGGCGCAAAAATACGTGTAAACTTTCTTTCATCTATGTAGGCACCATCTACCAGTTCATTCAATGGGTTGGTTCGTATCCCATCATTGGTGGGCAAGAATAATAGATTGCCCTCATCATCATAGGGAACCCCCAGAGGATTTATGGCCAAGGCTTCACCCATAGTGGCGTTGGAACCCCAATTCTGTATAGAATTCGAAATTAGAAAGGATGCCCCAACTTTAAATATATCATTGATTCTGTGATCGATGTTGATCCTTCCGGAAAATCGCTCATAATCTTGGTTACTTATAATACCTTGTTCTTTAAAATAACCAATTGAAGAATTGAAAGTGGTATTCTCTGATCCTCCGCTCACACCCAATTGGTGATTGGTCTGATATCCGTTCCCTACTACCAAATCAATCCAATCAGTTGATCTTCCTTCTTCAATGGACTTTAATTCCACTGGATCAAAAAACACGTCAACATCTGCAGGGATGGTTCCGTTCCAAGATGAACGTCTAGCTTCCCTTTTCATTTCCGCGTACTCTTGTCCGTTCATCATGTCTACCAATCGCGCAGCAGAGGTAAGTCCAATCTGGCTACTGTAACGAACTTGGGTCTTACCAACTTTTCCACGGTTGGTAGATACTAGGATAACTCCGTTTGCCCCTCTAGATCCATAAACAGCTGTAGCGGCCGCATCCTTTAGAATTTGCATAGATGCAATATCTTGGGGGTTAATATCGGACATTGATTCCGAACCGTCAATTAATGGAATTCCATCCACTACATATAGTGGGTCATTGGAGGCGGTTATAGATCTTCTACCCCTAATCCGCACAGTTGAGGTTTGTCCAGGTCTTCCTCCAGAAGCCTGAATGTCTACCCCGGAAATTTGCCCTTTAACGGCATCAATACTACTAGAGGTTTGGACAATACCCAATTGTTCGGCATCTACAGAGGCAATTGCCGCTGTAACCTCGCCCTTCTTTTGGGTACCATATCCCACCACTACCACTTCATCCAATAAGCTGGAATCAACTTCCAAGGAAGCGTTGAGGGTGGTTTTGCCGTTAACGGCAATTTCTTTGGGCTGAAAGCCTACATAGCTAAATACCAATACGCCATTGGAGGCAACATTAATGGTATATTTACCATCAAAATCGGCCACTGTACCAACAGTTGTTCCTTTAACTACAATACTTGCACCAGGCAGAGGTATGCCTGCATCATCTGTTACGGTACCGCTAACCTGCTGTTGAATGGACAGGTCTGGGTCCGCAATTGCATAAGAGGTGCTGTGCACTCCTAAAAACGCCAGTAAGGATAGCTGCAGAAAGATTTTCTTCCAAACAGGAACACCCCGTCGCGCATGAATTGCTTCATTCATTTGTTTTTTCATAATTTGAGTTTTGAAGAGTTAGTTAAACATTAAACGTTAACTTTTGCTCGTTAACGTTAACGAATATAGTGATATATTTTTACAAGAAAAGTTTTTTGATAAAAATTCAATGTTAAATTTCTATAATGTGTAAATAATATAACATTTTATTGATGAATTGGTATTTTTTAACATAAATTAACTTAATGTTTTGCACAGGGGGAGTGAGGCCGTTTTTTGTTATATTCCACTGTGTTTATTGTATTTTTGTAGGAAATAGTGAATTAGTAAGCTGAGAGTTTTAAGACAAGATCATTTTGCCAATTGGTAGATCGGCAAAATTTTGTCCTAAATCCAAATTCGCCCAAAGAAAAAGAATCGTTGTAGAGGGGTCAGTTGAATTAGGAATATTTAATGGATAGGTGACTCAAGTTAAGGAACAGATTTTTAATAGAAATAGGTTTTGGATTTATTTAGGATAAGTTTCCAGAATTTTTATGTGATCTTCAATGGCCGATTTGAATTCGGATTTAAGGTTGGCCACCAGTTCTGATACGGATTCTACGTTGTTAATAGTGGTGACTCCCTGTCCGGCAGACCAAATGGTTTTCCAGGCTTTGGCTTCGGTATTCAGCTCTTTCCCAAAATCTATCTTTCTATCTTTTTTTAAATCTTCTTCCGTAATTCCTGCAGCCTTTAAGCTGGCTCCCAAAAAGTTGGCGTGTACCCCTGATATTGCAGCAGTATAGACCACATCACTGGCCCCGGCGTTTATGATCATTTGTCTATATTCCTCCGAGGCCTTACTTTCTTTGGTGTTTATAAACCTAGTGCCCATATAGGCCAAATCCGCTCCCATTTGTAGGGCCGAGGCAATATCCCTTCCGGTACTGATACAGCCAGAGAGTAAAATAGTTTTGTCGTAAAACTTCTTTATTTCTGCAACCAAGGACATGGGGTTTATGGTGCCTGCATGGCCTCCAGCTCCAGCGGAGACCAATATTAATCCGTCTGCCCCAGCTTCGGCAGCTTTTTCGGCATGTCTTTTTTTAATGATATCATGAAATACCAGACCACCATAACTATGTATGGCGTTGACTAACTGGGACACTGCTCCTAAGGAGGTAATTATTAAAGGGACTTTATGTTTTAGACAAACTTTTAAATCCGCTTCCAATCTTGGATTTGTAGGGTGTACAATTAGATTCACGCCATAGGGGGCGGCTTTCTTTCCAGTTTCCTCTTCATATTTCTTTAATTCGGTTTTAATTTCTACCAACCAATCCTCAAAACCTTCCGTACTTCGCTGATTGAGAGCGGGAAAAGTACCTACTATTCCATTTTTACAGCATTCAATGACCAATTGTGGGCCAGATATAAGAAACATGGGTGCTGCTACCACGGGTAACGCTAGTTCTTTTATAAAAGCGGCTTTTTTGCTCATTTGGATTATGGTTTTAAAGAATTGGATATACTTGGATAACCTAAAAGTTAGTGACTATTATATATAAATTTTTGTAAAAAACAGTACATTTGAATTATTATGCATGCATAATAATTCAAATGTACTAAATAAAAAGGATGTATTTAAAGGAATTCGAAATTCGATGGAGCGATGTAGATGCCAATCGCCATATGGCCAATTCGGCCTATTTAAATTTTATGAGCCATACAAGGATGTCTTTCTTGTTGGAAATAGGCTTTAACCAAAAGACAATGTCGCAGAACAATATTGGTCCCGTGGTGTTCCATGAGCATGTCTATTATTTTAAGGAAGCATTTTTAGGAAAGCCGGTAAAGGTTTCCTTGGAGTTGGTGGGACTTAGTGAGGACGGTATGTTCTTTGAATTTCATCATAATTTTTACGATGGCCATGGAAAGAACTTTGCCCATTGTCAGATTATGGGCGCTTGGATAGATTTAAAAACAAGAACCCTTACCGGTTTGGGTCATGAGTTTCTTGGGGCTTTTAACAAGGTGCCAAAGGGAGACGGATTTAAAGTACTTACCAAAGAGGATACCCGTAAGTTTTCGGTGCGTCCTAAGGACCTGGTCTAACTTTCTTACTTACCAGATATACACCGATCAATACCAAGACTATTGCCAAAAACTTAACCAAAGTAAGATGGTCCTTGCCGGCCATAATTGCAAATATAATTCCTATCAAGGGTTGCAGGTACATAAAAACACCAACTGTTGAGGCCTTTAGTTGTGTAAGTGCAAATACATTGAACAAATAGGTCAAAAAAGTAGTTCCAATGATTACGAAAGCAATGGCACCAAGGGCCTCCACAGGAAGATGGCTCCATTGTATCTCCTTAAATTCTGTGTATGTTATGGGAAGTGTAATTATAAACCCAATTCCAAACATCCATTTCATAAGGGTGAACGGGTGGTATTTTTCCAGTAATTTCTTTACTAGAATAAGGTACAGCCCGTAGGAAGTGGCATTAACAATAAAAAGCATGTTGCCCAAAGGTATATTAGTGGCATCCTGTCTAATTTCAGCACCAAATAAAATTAATGCCAAGGCTCCTATTAAGCCCATGAAAACACCAATGCCCCGCTGAAGGGTAATTTTTTCCTTGATAAATAGTGCAGATAATATCACAACAAGTATTGGCGTAATGGTAATGAGTACAGCACTATTGATTGGGGTGGAAAGGTCCAATCCCTTAAAGAAAGAAAGCATATTAATACCCATTCCAAAAAAGGCACAAACGAGTAACCTGCCCCAGTCCTTCTGTTCCAGCTTTTCTTTGGGACCGAAAAAAGAAATGCCCCAGAATAGCAAGGAAGCCCCAAAAAGTCGCAGGAAAATAAATCCAAATGGCTTTACATAGGTAGGCATCACCCCCTTGGCAATGGTGTGGTTTATGCCATAAATGGTGGTCGCCCCCAAGGCGGCCAAGATAGCAAGGGTTCGTCTACTCACGAATTAATTTTTGCTTTGGCTGCAGCCACAACAGCCTTGCTATTTCCCACAAAAATATCGTTGTCAATAATGATAACCGGGCGTTTTAAAAAGGTATAGTGCTCAAGGATAAGGTCTTTATAGTCTTCTTCGGATAATTTTTGTTCTTTTAAATTTCGCTCCTTATAAAGTCGCGCCCGCTTGCTGAACAAGCTTTCGTAGCTCCCTGACAATTGGGCCATGCTTTCCAGTTGGTCCGGTGTAATAGTCTCGTTTTTTATATCTTGAAGTATAAAATTGCTGGGTGGTTCCAACTCTTTTAAAATCCTTTGGCAGGTATCACAAGTACTCAGGTGAAATATCTTTTTCATGTGTATTTTTTATTGTATTTAAAGGTCACATGTAACCGTTTATGATTAAAATAACTATCGAATGCCATGGGAAAGGATTATTTTAATCATGTCGGTTTCATCCTGTAAATCTGTTCCTCCATATATTTTCGCCCTGCAAAGAAACCCAATTACATTGAATTGTACTATTTTTAGCGGCAATTGTAAAAAAATTATAACCAAAAAATATGTCAACTTTGGAAAACGCATTTGAAGTAACACTTCAAAACAGAAAAAGGCTATATAAATTTTTAAAGGAGACTCCAAAGGAGGTTCTTCTACAAATTCCCAAAGGCTTCCGCAACAATATTTGGTGGAATATTGCCCATGTGGTGGTTACCCAACAACTATTGGTCAATAAATTCAGTGGACAACCCATGAGGGTCAATGATGCCTTGGTGGAAAAATTTAAAAAGGGCACTTTGCCGGATGGTACTGCTACAGAGGAGGAGATTAATGAAGTTTCAGATTTGTTATTGGCCACTGTTGAATGGATGCAAGAAGACTATGGGAAAGGACTATTTAAGGGTTATACGGAATATACCACCAGTGCCAATGTTACCTTAAGCTCAGTGGATGATGCCATTATTTTCAATGTGTATCACGAAGGACTTCATCTTGGGGCTATTTTATCCTTGATGAAGCTTGTATCTTAAGGCCGCTATTATAATTCCTTTTTAAATTTTATGTACGGCTCAATTTCTTGGTATTTCAGGGTTAAAATAATTGGGCCGTCCGCATAGGAGGCAATTTCATATTGTTCGTAGAACAACTGTAGGCCTTCTTGGGTAAACCCAATATTTTCCGGAAGGTAAAACATGTCGTCCTCAAACATAAACCCAGTGGCGTTTATTGAGCCTGTATCTGGAATTTTTTCTTGTTTCCTAAATTTGGCCTCGGCAAAACTTTGAAATTCCAAGGGATCCTTAAATAATTCCATGGTTTCCATTTCCAAGCCTTTTACTTTATCAAAATTTAAAAATCGGGTGGAGGAAAAACCGTGTGCCCCACCGGTAAAGGAATAGGAATTGACCTGAATGGTCAGTATATTTTTATCCTCATAGGTTACTTTGCCTTCAATATCGGCTTCCCAGCCTACCGGCTCATCGGGATACATTTTTTTTAATTCCAAATATCCGTTCTTAAAGGATTGGATAGCCTCCTCTATATTGGTAGCTTCTATTTCATCATCATAAATAAGCAAGGATATTACCTCTTCTTGTACCGAACTGTTTATAATGTTGCTTATAGGCTTGTCGTCCAGAGCTCTCGGAATGTGGATGGTTACCTTTGGACAACTGTTACAATTTTCAGTTATAAAATCGACGGGTTCAAAAGTGAGCCGATCATCCTTTTCACAATTCCATAAAAATAAAACGAGCAATAAACAGGCGAATCTAATCTTCATTAAAGCGATTGTTTTAGAAAGGTACAAAGCTACAATATCATTGTATTCCCAAAAAGATAAAGGTACATTTGTGTATAGAAATTTAGTTATGGGTAAAAGACAATTAAAATTCAATAGCAGGACAATTCATGGAGGTCAGGCTCCTGATGAGGCCTATGGTGCGGTTATGCCCCCCATCTATCAGACATCTACCTACGCCCAAAGTACACCTGGCGGCCATAAGGGATACGAATACTCCAGAAGTGCCAATCCAACTAGGACGGCACTGGAGAATTCCTTGGCCAGTATTGAAAACGGGAATTATGGTTTGGCTTTCGGCAGTGGATTGGCGGCTATTGATGCGGTTATTAAATTATTGAGCCCTGGGGATGAGGTTATTTCCACCAGTGACCTTTATGGGGGCAGCTATAGGATTTTTAAAAAAATATTTGAAAAGTTTGGCATCGTTTTCCATTTTGTTGGGATGCAGGATACGGAGGAGATAGCCAAACACATTAGTGCTAAAACCAAGCTTATTTGGTTGGAGACCCCCACTAATCCAATGATGAATATTATTGATATTATGTCGGTTTCCCAATTGGCAAGAAAACATAAAATTCTACTGGCGGTCGACAATACTTTTGCGACGCCTTATCTGCAATTACCTATGGATCTGGGGGCCGACATTGTAATGCACTCGGCAACAAAATATCTTGGGGGACATAGCGACGTTGTCCTGGGAGCTCTGGTGGTCAAAGACAAGGAACTCGCGGAACAATTGTATTTTATTCAGAATGCAAGCGGTGCCGTGTGCGGGCCAATGGACAGCTTTTTGGTACTTAGGGGAATAAAAACCTTGCACGTAAGGATGCAGCGACATTGCGAAAACGGAAGAGCGGTGGCGGAATATTTAGCAAATCATCCAAAAATTGAAAAAGTCTTTTGGCCTGGGTTTATTGATCACCCCAATCATGAAGTGGCAAAAAGCCAAATGAAGGATTTTGGGGGAATGATATCCTTTGTTCCAAAAGGGGGCAATTTTCAAGATGCCATTAAAATTGTTGAAAAACTAGAGCTGTTTACCCTTGCGGAATCCTTGGGCGGGGTGGAAAGTTTGGCCGGGCATCCGGCCAGCATGACCCATGCCAGCATTCCGAAGGAGGAAAGGGAAAAAAGTGGAGTGGTAGATGCTTTAATTAGACTTAGTGTGGGTATAGAGGATAAGGAAGATTTAATTGAGGATTTGCGTCAGGCTATAGAATAAATATTTTGCCAAATTTTGAAAAAAATAGGGTTTACATTATAGAAATACTATAATTTTGCCTTCAAACTCAATATTTATCAACAATTAGCAATAAATCACATTTTATGGAAGACAAGATAAATGCTTTTATGGATGAGGTAAAAGGCCGTAATAGCCATGAGCCGGAATTCATACAGGCTGTGCAAGAAGTTGCAGAAACAGTTATTCCCTACATTAGTAATCATGAAATTTACAATGGCAAGAATATATTATTAAGAATGGTGGAGCCGGAAAGGTTAATTTCCTTTAGGGTTTCCTGGGTAGATGATGATGGTGAAATACATGTAAATAGAGGATATAGGATTCAAATGAATTCTGCCATTGGTCCTTATAAAGGGGGGCTTAGGTTTCATCCAACTGTAAATGCAAGTGTTCTAAAATTCCTGGCTTTTGAACAGGTTTTCAAAAATAGCCTAACCACCTTGCCAATGGGGGGTGGAAAAGGAGGTTCCGATTTTGATCCGAAAGGAAAATCGGATGATGAAGTAATGCGCTTTTGTCACGCCTTTATGACGGAACTTTGTAGGCACATTGGACCTAATACAGACGTTCCGGCAGGCGATATAGGTGTTGGTGCAAGGGAAATTGGGTTCCTGTTCGGGATGTATAAAAAAATCAGAAATGAGTTTACCGGGGTTTTGACCGGGAAGGGTCTTTCTTGGGGGGGGTCCAAAATACGACCTGAAGCAACAGGATATGGTACCGTTTATTTTGCCCAGAGTATGTTGCAATCCAAAAAGGATGATGTTAAAGGGAAGACCGTGGTTATTTCCGGCTCTGGAAACGTAGCCCAATATGCCGCTGAAAAAGTAATCCAATTGGGAGGTAAGGTAGTTACCCTTTCGGATTCTGGCGGTTATATTTACGACAAAGAGGGTATTGATGAGGAAAAACTGGCCTTCGTTATGGAAATCAAAAACAAAAATCGAGGAAGAATATCCGATTATCTGGATAAGTATACCTCTGCAGAATTCCATAAAGGAAAGACGCCTTGGGAGGTGCCATGCGCTATAGCCTTGCCGTGTGCAACCCAAAATGAGTTGGATGGGAATGATGCCAAGACTTTACTAAAGAATGGATGTATCTGTGTGGCCGAAGGAGCAAATATGCCATCGACCCCTGAAGCAATACATGCCTTTCATGAAGCTAGAATACTCTTTGCTCCGGGAAAGGCATCCAATGCAGGTGGGGTAGCCACCTCAGGTTTGGAAATGTCGCAGAACTCATTGCGTATTAGTTGGACCCGTGAAGAGGTAGATGAACGTCTTCAAAAAATAATGAAGGATATTCATGATTCCTGCATAGATTATGGAATGGAAGAAGATGGCTATTGCAATTATGTAAAAGGAGCAAATATTGCCGGGTTCGTAAAAGTTGCCGACG
>TARA_R110001583_G_scaffold36618_1_pt1 | contig 13405 bp, 10 predicted proteins | sample TARA_R110001583 | Tara Oceans TARA_R110001583 (sample SAMEA4398432) | marine metagenome | biome: Polar Biome; feature: [MES] marine water layer (ENVO:01000295) within the mesopelagic zone...; material: water (ENVO:00002006), including particulate matter (ENVO:01000060) such as...... | reverse complement strand
TTTAATAAGTACTAGGTTTTACTAAGTTTTAGTTAAATACTAAAAAAACCTATTCTTATCATGAGTTAAACTATGGGGGGACGTATATCAGGGGTAATTAGGTGCGAAAGATAGCGAGTATTAAAACTCTTTATTTCATTTTGTAAAACAGTAACATACGAAAATAATTCCTTGCTTAAAAAAAGCATGCTCGTCACACCATGGCATGAACAACAGTGGTCTACGTCACTATTTTTCCTTGAGTTGTTATTTTCTAGAACAGACGTTTCTGATGTAAATATTTTATTAGGAAAATAATCTGCTTCGGCATATTCAGAGTTGGGTTGATGAAATTTTGCCGCATCCGCAACCGCATCTACTGACTGTAAAAACGTCAGTATTACTAGGATGTATAGCAAATATTTTTGAGTCATCAATAGTTCCGACGTTATCGCTAAGCTAATTGAATGTATTAGTGTATTAGCGTTTAATTGCGTAGCCTAACAAAACACCTATAAACTTGCAAAGCTAATCCTCTAAATAAATCATTGGGTTGTAATCCTTCATAATTGGTAGTGGCCACAATCTCTTTATATTTACTTGTGGATAGGGTATAGCTATTTGTTTAAAAGAGTTGCTAGCTTGGTAATAGGTTGCCAGCTTGGTAACAGATAGTGCTTGTCTACCAATCAATACCTTTTTGTGCTTTTATACCGTTGTCAAAAGCATGCTTGATAGATTGCACTTCACTCACGGTATCTGCCAAATCAATAATGGCTCGGTGACATCCTCTACCGGTGATAATTACATGTTGGTCTTTAGGGCGGTTATTCAAGGCACTGATAACCTCATCTAAATCAATATATTTGTAGGCAACCATATAAGTTAACTCATCAAGTAAAACTACATCAACATTGTTATCTTTTAATAGCGCTTTACTTCGTTGCCAAACTTTTTGTGCTGCCGCAATATCGTGTGCTTTATCTTGTGTGTTCCAAGTAAAACCAGTTGCCATTACATCAAAGCTTACACCAGCGTTTTCAAGTAAAGAACGTTCACCACAGGCCCACGTCCCTTTTATATATTGAACTACAGCGGCATTCAAGCCATGACCCACAGCACGGGCAATAGTACCAAAGCCCGAGGTAGACTTGCCTTTGCCATTACCTGTAATCACAATTAATAAGCCTCGCTCTTCTTGAGCATCGTCAATACGTTGGTCAACCTTTTCTTTTACGGCTTGCATACGCTTTTTATGTTGTGAATTTGTTTTATTTACACTGCTATCGGTCATTATTTTATATCACTTTTATTTTGTAATGAGTTAACGGTTTAAAAGAAAGCGCAGATCTTTCATCGATCAACTCCTGTGAACACATCCCAATAATAGCTTGTTTTCTAGATGAAATGAATCGTTCGACAGTCATAATATAATGTTATTTGCAGTCAGATAATTAAAGTTCTTACTATGGCAGGCAACGCGTTCTCACATCTCAGTGAGAACGCGTTGATTTACATTGCTTAACTAATGAGACTAGAACTGGTAACTGACACTAAAATCAATGGTTCGAGCTAAGATGTAACGACCGTTTGACGATAAGGTGTCACGTGGGTCGCCTTCTGTTAAACCTTCTTCATTGGTTAGGTTATTTACCGATAGCTGCATTTGAACTTCATCAGTCAGGTTTAGAATCATACCAAGATCAATTTTTTCATAACCATCAAGCACCACTATGTTTTCATTGTCAGAAAAACGATCGCCAACTGCGCTAAGCGTGCCGTACAAGGTCGCATACATACCATTAGCAAAGTCGATATCATAACTTGGCGTTACACGCATCTGCCAACCTGGTTGTCTTTGTGCTTCATTGCCTTGGTTGGTAGGGCTTTCGGTAATTTCAGTTTCTTGTAGTGTGGTATTTAAGTTTACCGAGAAACCATTGTCGTTATAGTAATTAAAATCAATTTCTACCCCATAAGCTTCATTGGTAAATACTTCTGCTGGGTCACCCGGCGTTGCAACGAAAGTATCGCCTTTTACTTCGTTGAAAAAACCTGTTGCATAGAGTTCATAGTTGTCAGAGGAAAGCTTATAACCTAATTCAAACTGGCTAACCTCTTTTATTAAATCTTCACCGTTTTGGTACGAACCAAAGTTATCTCTAAAATCATCAAAGAATGGCATTTTACTACCATCACTAGCACGAACAAAAATGCCTTGTTTTTCAGCAAACATCCAGTTTGCACCCACAGTCCATGCAATGCTTGATTCATCGTAAGATACTGCTTTGGTAATGACGCCATCTAAACCCTCATCAACCGTATATTCAATTTGGTGATTTTCACGGCGAATGCCACCATCGACAGTAATAGCATCTGATATTTCATAAGAGCTAGCAAAATAAAGTGCAGTGGTACGGCCATCGCCAACGCTATTGATGTCGTAATTCCAGCCACAGCTATCTATATTATCGTTACAATCAATACCGGTAAGATTTTCGCCACCAGGTGCAATGACATAATAAGACTGATTTCCTAATGACCACCAATCTTTCGCTGAAAAAGTAGAGTTATAAAAACCAGCGGTCACACTGCCTTTATCAAAGGTTTTGGTTAAGGCAAAATCATTGGTAAATGCTTCAATTTGCTTTTTAACTACCCAACGACCAATTTGTTGCACATCGGTATCGCCTGAATATTCAGTGCCAGTAGCACTGCCGAATGCACTGCTACCATTATCTGCAACCGTTGATAATTTAGTAGGTGCTCCGTTTGGCACTAAACCATAGGTATCAGCATCGCCATTAGTATAAATAAAACGATCAACGAGTCCCCAGCCATTATCTAACGTTAGGTCAACACTACCGCCCGACACTGAGCCATCCCAGCCTCGACCTTGGCCGAAATCAACACTTTCAGTGGTTTTATTACCATCAGGACCATATTGAATACTTGCTTGTCGATTTAAAGTGCCTATTTGCGTGAACTCATTGTCGACCCCTTCAACATTTAAAGGCGTTGGTAAATACCAGGTACCATAGTCATCTGTTTGACGGGTGTAGAGGTTGATTTTGCCGTTATCTAACTCTTTAGTAATGTTGATGGTAAATTGCTTGCCTTTTTCAGCATTAAAACCCGCGTCGCGAACGCCGGGTGAGCTTTTAATATAGCCACCAACCATGAAATATAAATCATCGGCTAAACTACCACTCAATACGGCATCTACACGTTGCAAATCGTAGTCAGAAGTAGAATATTTTACTAAACCTTCGGTATCATCGCCGCCTTCTTTTAGTAAAAAGTTGGTGGTAAGGCCGGGTTGTCCATTACTTATTACTGGGTTAGTACCACCACGGAGTGCTTCCATAAACTCTACCGTTTCATCTAAACGAAACAGTGTTGAGTTTTCTAGGAACGAAAGGGTTGGTGGTGGAAATATCGGCGCACCTTGCAATTGAACAGTTAAGAAAGGCGCATCTCCACCACCGGGGAAGCCACGAACGAAAACATTGGCACCTGAAACACCGCCTGAGCTTTCAGACCAAACACCAGGAATGGCCTTAAATAAGTCAGCAGTACTTTTGGGTGCCAACTTTTTAATATCATCTTCAGAAAATGAACTGACAGCAAAGCTCGCTTCTTCTTTAGCGATACTTTTACCACTAAAGGTACCAGTAACGATAATCTTTTCAATTTTGTCACTTTTTGCTTCACTATCGGCTTGCTCTGCGGCTAAGGCATTATTTGCTTGGCAAAGTAATGCTATTGCAATGGTGATAGAAGATAGTTTGAAATTCTTAGTCATGTTTTATGTCCTCTAATATGATAATAGCAATTGCTTTATCAGTTAATAATTTTGTTGGTTACATTTTCTTCCCCACAATCAATATAAATGTGAATGCAAACGTTTGCAAGCTGTTTTTTGCAAACGTTTGCATTTATCATGCGCTTTCAATTGCAATACTCGCTAGTTATGCAATAATTCCCGAGCCTTTGAAGCTGAAAAAAGTAAGCTGAAAAAGTAAAATGAAAAAAGGATGCTAAAAAATTCAAAGCAGCATCAACCTAGGAAGTAAACACAATTGGCTAATGACAATAAATTAACGTTGGCGGGACTAGCAAAGCTAGCCGGTGTTTCAACGTCGACAGTATCAAGGGCTTTAAACAATAATCCATTGATAAAAAAAGAAACGCGAGCAAATCTCCAAGCGTTAGCTAAAGAGCATAATTTCAGTTTAAACCGTGCGGCAAGTCGTTTGCGTACTCAAAAAACTAATGTTGTTGCTGTGATTTTAAATCTAATTGACGACACAGATCAGAGTATTAGTGATCCCTTTTTACTTAAAGTTGTTGGCGATTTAAATCAGGCACTTAACCATCATGGCTATGAATTATTGTTGTCAAATTCGCATATGGCAAATGATGATTGGGCTAATTACTTTATTAGTAGTAGTAGAGCCGATGGCATTATTGTTATTGGTCAGGGAAAAAGTACAACGCAGGTGGAACAAGTGGCTAAATCCGGTGCGCCGTTGGTGGTTTGGGGCGCCCCAACAGCACAGTCAAATTACGCCATAGTCGGTAGTAATAATGATCTGGGTGGCTATCTTGCCACACAGCATTTAATTGCAGGTGGTTGCAAACGTATTTTGTTTCTAGGTGATCCTGAACACGCTGAAATGAGTGAGCGCCATAAAGGCTACCAAAGAGCATTAAAGGAAGCTAACCTTGATGATAAGGAGTTAACTTTATCTTGTGACATTACCAGTAAAGTCGCTTATGAGAAAATTGGCGAGGTGATATTAGCAAAAGGATTGTTCTTCGATGGCATCGTTACCATCAGTGATATGGTGGCATTAGGTGCATTAAAGGCGTTGAAAGAGCGCTATATTAACATTCCCAATGATGTCGGTATTGTTGGCTTTGATGATATTGCCATGGCGGAGCTTTTTCATCCGGCACTGACGACCATTAAACAAAACACTAAGTTAGCAGCTAAAATAATGGTTGAGCAGCTGTTAAAACAATTTAATGGTCAAGCGGCTAAGTCTGTAATGATAGACATTGAACTTATTAAGCGAAAATCTACCCGTAATAGTTAAACTATCGTTGTATTCTATAATATTTAAAGTAAATGTTTAAAGTAAATGCTTAAAATTGATGTCTATAATTATACTCAAAGTTTATGCTTAAAGTGAATGCAAACGTTTGCATTTGTTTTTTTTTGGTTATACACTAAGTGAAATTATCTTAAAAGATGCGTTAACCTATGTCTCGATTCATTACCATAAGTGCTATTGCAGCAGCCTATTTTGTTTTCGCTATCTTACTCAATAGTGTTGGTACAGTAATCCTTCAATCAATACACAGTTTTGATATTAGCAAGCCGCAAGCGAGTACTTTGGAAGGCTTTAAAGATTTATCAATAGCATTGGTGTCTTTTTTAGTTGCCTCAGTTATCCCTAGAATAGGTTATAAGCTTGCATTGATTATAGGTTTAGCAATTGTAGCTGTGGCTTGTTTATTCACACCATTTATTGCTAACTTTTGGGTTATAAAGCTGCTATTTGCCTGTATTGGTGTGTCATTCGCCTTGGTTAAGGTGTCTGTTTACTCAATTATTGGTCAATTATCAGATTCGATAAAATCGCATTCATCATTGCTAAATACCATTGAAGGTATTTTTATGGTGGGCAGCTTAGCGGGTTATTGGTTATTTAGTCTGTATGTTGACCCAGATGCACCAAAATCCATCGGCTGGCTAAACGTTTATTACCCGTTAGCGGGTATGATTATATTGACGTTATTATTAGTTGCTTTCTCTTCAATTGAACAGGCTGAACAAGCGGGTTCTCAACCGAGTATTTTGGTTGGTTTTATTGACATGATCAAATTAAGTTATCAAAGATTGGTGATAATTTTTCTTATTTCAGCCTTTCTTTATGTGTTAATTGAACAAGGCATTGGTACCTGGTTACCAACATTTAATAGTGAGGTTTTGGGATTGCCAAGAAATGTTAGTGTGCAAATGACCAGTATTTTTGCAGCAGCCCTTGCTATTGGCCGCTTGCTGGCAGGACAAGTATTGCGTTATATCAACTGGTATAGCTTTCTAAATATTTGTTTAGTATCGATGGCTTTACTTATTATTATTATATTGCCTTTAACTAGCGGTACTTCAGCACAAAATGTGACCAGTTTTCTTGATGCTCCAATGGTTGCTTATTTATTACCGTTGATTGGTTTAATGATGGCGCCAATTTATCCGGTACTAAATTCCGTTATGCTATCGAGTCTTGAAAGAACTAAGCACGCCTCGATGACAGGTTTAATTGTGGTTTTTTCTGCTTTAGGGGGCACTACAGGTTCAATTATTACCGGTTTCTCATTTCAAGCGTTTGGGGGGCAAAAAGCATTCTATTTGTCGCTTATTCCTATGGGACTTATTTTAATTAGTCTCTATTTTTTCAAAGCGGCAACGCAGAAAACGCTTGCTTTAAAGTCGGCATAAGGAAGGGACTCGAATGAATCACACTAATAAGTTAACGTCCAACGTTCAAGCAAGCTTGGCCTTTTTTGAAAGCGAGTTATTTAAACAAGTACAAATGAGCGGCATTTTTCCTGACAGTAAAACCTTTGCTGATGCCATACCCAAGTTGCCGATTGAAGACATATTAACAAAATATAAAGCAACCATGCGCAATAATGATAACGCTAAAAATAAAGGTAACACTATTGATTTTGTTGAAGAAAACTTCCTTATTCCCGAAGTTAATGAAATTATTGTTGAAAAGCCAAGTCTTGATATCAACAAACAAATTGCAGCTTTATGGCAAGCATTGAAAATGCCCGCTGATCAGCAATTTAATAGCTCATTGTTGGCACTTAGCAAACCTTATGTGGTACCCGGTGGTCGCTTTAGAGAAATATATTACTGGGACAGTTATTTTACCGCTTTGGGTTTGGTTGAGTCGAATCAATTAGCGCTAGTTGAATCAATGCTTGAAAATTTTGTCGATTTACAGTTGCGCTATGGCTGTATTCCAAACGGCAATAGAAGCTACTATTTATCGCGCTCTCAACCCCCTATCCTAGGCTTACTTGTTGAGTTACTTTTACCTTACAAGGAAGATAAACAGTCATTTTTAAGGAAATACATTGCGGCGATTGAAGCTGAATACCAATTTTGGATGCAAGGGAGTGACGGCTTAACAGAGTGTCACCGTGAGCACAGACGGGTAGTAAAAATGCCGGATGGTAGCTTTTTAAATCGCTATTGGGACGATAATGACACCCCAAGGCCGGAGTCATATCGCGAAGATATTGAATTGTTACATGAGTCGAACCCCGAAAACGCAGGTGAGTTTTATCGTAACATTCGCGCTGCCTGCGAGTCAGGTTGGGATTTTAGCTCGCGGTGGTTGGCTGATGCTCAGTCATTGGCCTCTATTCGTACCACCAGAATTATCCCCGTTGACTTAAATTGTTTGCTGTATAAACAAGAAACGTTGCTTTGCGATTACTATTTATCGCTTGGTGACCAAGAGGCGAGTTCAACTTACCTACATTATGCGGTGAGACGAAAAGCTGCCATTAATCGTTATATGTGGTCATCGAAGCACGGTTATTTTATGGACTACGATCTAGATGCGCAAAGTCAAAGTTCAGTACATTCCCTAGCGGGCGTTTTACCTTTATTTGTCAAATTAGCCAGTGCAAGCCAAGCAGAGCAGGTAAGTAGCATCATTGAAAATCAGTTTTTGCAAAAAGGCGGTTTAATCACTACGGCTATTAAAAGTAGTCAACAATGGGATGCTCCTAATGGTTGGGCACCGCTGCACTGGTTTGCAGTTCAGGGCTTGCTAAACTATCAACAAAAACCGTTAGCTCAAACGATTAAAAACCGCTGGCTGAACACCGTTGAGGGTTACTTTAAGCAAACGGGTAAGCTGATGGAAAAATACAATATTTGCCAGCAAAGTGATAAAGCTGAAGGCGGAGAGTACGACGTGCAAGAAGGGTTTGGTTGGACAAATGGGGTTTATCAAGCGCTTGCGGCAATTAAAGATGAATAATAAGTTTTATCTGTATAATACCAATTGAAAAAACTTAGCGGTCAACCTTTAACATCATCAATAGCTGTAATTTTTCGCCAATGAATAAATGAAAAATAGCGTACAGAACTTGGCGCATGAGAAATAATGCTAGACAGAAGAATTATAATCACCAATATATGCCAAGCATAATGAGGATAGAAAAATAGCGCAGTTAATAAAGAAAACTTAACATACATCACCAAGGCTCTTACTTGTATAAACCAAATCAGATTTGTTAATGCTTCTAGTGCCAATAAACCTAAACCGCTAAGGGTTGCTATGGCCCAATAAACGTATAAATCCACGCCTGTTAACGTTGTAGCAAAAACACCTGCAATACCAACTAAATGGATACTTCGCAGCGATATTTTTAGCCAACGTTTGCCTTTAAAATTAGGAATGATGGCGCTTATCATAAGAATAAGTCTACAAAAAATAAGTTCATAAAGAGTATCAATCCTCGATGTTTGGTGAGTTTTGCTTTAATGGGAAGAGTCCTGTGTTTGCTAGTTTTTCGATAGCTTTTCAGTGGCTTTACTATAACTGCCTAAAACCCCACACTCAAGGCTGCCCTTAGTAGGTGAAGCACATCCTACGCCTCTGAATTAATAATACTTCTTTGTGTTTTCGAACATCGTTGTTACAAAAGCGAACAGTTCACTTTAATAACAACAATCACAAAAAATTAACTGTTTGATTTTTAATGTTTTTTATTTTTGGCATGATACTTTCAATACCTATTTAAACTAGAACCTTAAAACGTGATTTATTATGAAAATTCAATTAACAACACAAAAACCATGGAAAAAGTGGGCGGCAATATCTTTGTTTCTTTTGCTGTTAGCTTACGCTACTTATGCGGTTAGTAGTAAATCCGTGAAGTCAGTTTCTACAGCTAGTTTGGATTTTCAAATGGTTCAACAAGGCGCTTTAGATGTATACAGTAACGCCTATGGTGAACTACTTTCAGCTAAAGAACGTTTATTAACTGCACCAGCATTAGGTAAAGTTTCAGAAATATTGGTACGTCCTGGTACTAAAGTAAAACCAGATACGGTAATTTTGCACTTGTTTAATCCAAAACTTGAGCAAGAAGTTAGTGAGGCACGTGGAGAATTAGCTCAGCAGCAAGCACAGCGTGAAGCATATAAGTATGAACAGCAAAGCGAGCGATTAAATTATCAAGGACGTATCGCCGATATTGAAGCCGAAATTGAAAAGGCACAACTTGAACTATCGGTAAATGAAGAATTAATGGGCTTAGGTGTCGCATCAAAAATAGAATTGCAACGAGCAAAATTGGCGGTAAAGCAAGAGTCGAGTCGCTTAGCGTTTGAAAAAGAAAAGTATAAACAATTTCTTGAAATGCAGAGTTATCAGCTAACGCAGCGCGACATCATCGTTACTCAACAAGAGTCACAAGTTGCTTTGCTAGAAAAACAATTGGACGATATGCATGTAAAAGCAGGCATTATTGGCTCATTGCAAACCTTAGAAGTTGAACTGGGACAGAGTGTCCAGTTAGGGGAATCACTAGCAAAAGTGGGCAGTGATAACGAGTTGATCGCCCGTATTCGTCTACCTCAACAGCAGGCCGATCAAATAGACATTAATGCCAAGGTAAATATAGATACTCAAAAAGGCTTGATCAGCGCACACATTTCTCGCATTGAAAGCGTAGTAACGAATGGTTCAGTATTGGCCGAAGCGGTACTTGACGGAAAATTAACCTCAAACGCCCGACCTTCTTTAGCGATTTCAGCACAGGTTTTTGTTAAACATCAAACTGACGCTGTATATATCCCACAAGTTGCGGGTTTACGTCCGCGCAGCAAGCAATCGGTATTCGTTCGCACAAATATCAACACCCTAGAGCAACGTGATATTAGTTTTGGCGAGTTATCGCAAGGGTATTTAATAATTAACCAAGGCTTAACATTAGGTGAAGAAATCGTTAGCTCTGACACCAGTAAATACAACAAATTCAAACAACTATCACTAACTAACTAACTAACTAATTAACTAACTAAGCACTTACAGAATAAAACTAATTAAACTTATTTAAAACATGAAAGGATATTATCATGAACAAAGTCGTTGAAATGAACAACATTCATAAGCGTTATGATGGCCAACAAATAGAAACTCACGCACTGCAAGGTATCTCGTTAGAAATTAATAAGGGTGAATTTGTTGCTATAACCGGCCCTTCAGGTTGTGGTAAGTCTACGTTACTTTCCATTATGGGGTTGATGGACTCGGCCAGCGAAGGGGATTATCAACTAGCAAACATTAATACCTCTGGGTTAAAAGTTGACCAACGCACCGAAATTCGTAACGAGCATATTGGTTATGTTTTCCAGTCATTTAACCTGATTGATAGCCTTACCGTGTTTGAAAATGTTGCTTTGCCGCTTGAACATCGCGGCACTGGTGTAGTGGAAATAAAACAACGTGTTGAACAGGTGTTAACACAAGTAGATATGTTGCATCGTCAAAACTACCGCCCTAATCAACTTTCGGGTGGACAACAGCAACGTATTGCCATTGCACGCGCTTTAGTGGGTAAGCCTGATTTGATTTTGGTGGATGAACCAACCGGTAACTTAGACAGTAAAAATGGCGATCAGGTCATTGCATTACTTGAACAACTTAATAAAGATGGCTCAACAATCGTGATGGTGACTCACGACAGTCGTTATTCACGTTGTGCTAATCGCCAAATTCAACTATTAGATGGTCAAATCCTCACTGAACAACAACAGAAACAACAATTGAAGGGGGTCGCATGAGTTTAATGAAAAAAGCCTTATTTAATGGTGTGGCAAGAATATTAACATTACCAAGATTAAGTATTCCATTAATCTTAACCCTAGGGCTAACATTAGGTGCCGTACTCAGTGTTATCGCAATTTCATCAACGCTTTTGTATCAGCCATTACAAGGAGTGCAAAACGAAAATAAATTACAAACCTTTGAATATCGATTGAAAATGTCAGAAACATTAAGTGTTTCATATTGGAACATGAATCGTTTGGCTGCCTTTAGTGAACGTTTTGCTGATCTTGGTGAATGGGCTGGTATTACCCCTTCAGAGCAAGATGTTGCCATTAATGAAACTATTTACCCCACAACAAGCTATAACGCTTCAAATAATATTTTAGATATTTTAGGCGCAAAACTTATTCTAGGTGACGATGTGACTATCGCTTCGCCAACTAAATATGTCTGGATTTCTGAGTCATTATGGCAATCAGCCTACGGTGGTGTTAAATCTGTACTGGGTAAACAAATAAACGCCAATAACAAAAATTATATCATTGCTGGTGTTATTGAAGATGTAATGGCGATTAGTAGTAATCAAGCCATTTTAAATCAGCAAGTATGGTTTATTAGCGACTTAAACGAAGTAAAAGCACAGCCTGATAATGTCGGTAATGTCAGTAGCGAAATTGACTACTTAATTGTTAAAACTCTAAATGGCCAAGAAAAACTGCCAACACTGGCACAAACCGATGAATGGTTAGTGGACTATTTTACTCAAAATGTAGATGCTGAAAACCTTCAAATGTATTTAGACTTTCTCTCTAAGACCGACAAAAAAGTGGTTACAGAAAGCTATCGCAGTAATATGCTAGGTGATACTGAAGATTTAATTATTGCTTTATTTGCCGCCGTTATTGGCCTGCTATTAATGGCAACGCTAAATTTACTTAATTTATTTATTGCTCATTATCAGGGAAGAACGAAAGAATTTGCCATTCAAATCAGCTTAGGTGCCAGTTTACTAAAAGTAAGAACTTTAGTTTTACTCGAAAATTTACCCAGTTTTTTATTGGCCGCGGTTACCGGCCTACTAGTAACGGGCTGGGTATTAAAGAGTTTACCCCTCATTGCCGGCGACAGTATGCCAATGATTGATGCCATTGGCATTAATGTCACCACCATCATTGCCTCTGTTGCCATCATTTTGATACTCAGTGTTTTATTCAGTGCCTTAGCCTTAGTTGATATAGATAAAAAAGCCTTAGCAAACAACCTAAATAGCAGTGGTAAGGGTATACAAGCTCAAAGCAATCAGTGGTTAAGTCGCGTGCTTATGGTGGTGCAATTATCTATCGCTTCGGTGTTACTCACTGCATCGGTGATGATAACCACACAAAGCTACCAGGCCGTTTACCAGGACTTAGGTTACGATATTGGCAATGGCTACAATATTATGGTGGATATCGTCGATGACGAATACATCACACAACTAAGAGAGTGGGATAACTATCAAGACAGTGAAGTAAAAACCTTATTGGCTGACATTAGTGCCCTTATAGAAAATAGAGTGGCCGACAGTCATGTAGTTATTCCTGCTGTAGCCCCCATTTCAAGCGAGCTACAGGTGCAAGCTTTTCAAGATCAAGAGAATAATGGTCAACGTGTTATTTACCAAATTAGACGTTTAAGCAGTGACTTTTTCAGTACCTTTAACATTGAAATGTTAGTCGGTGCTAATTTGACTCAAGCGCAAATAGATAACGACGAAGCGCGTATTGTCATTGATGCAAACATGGCGAAAACCATGTTTCCCAATTTAACTAATGATGAAATCATCGGTAAAGCAATACAATTGGATCCGTCTTCTGAGCGCCCACCGTTGATTATTACCGGCATAGTTGCCAATACCATCAGTCAAACAGGAATGGCGGCTCCTTTAACTTTACCCGCGGTATATTCACACCGTATCGATGGCGGTAGTAATTTACAATTCACCGTGATGATGCCTAAAGGAAAAACCATGTCAGCAGCCATGTTCGATGCTGAACTTAAGCGCCAGTTTCCACGTTTAGCAAACTTACAAGTTACGCCATTAAAAGACATTTGGCAGCAACAAACCTTAAACCAACGAGTAATTTTATGGGTAGTACTTATCATGACAGGCTTAACCTTATTTCTCGCCGCAATCGGTGTCGCTGGTTTAACACAAATGACCACTAATCATCGTAAATATGAATTAGCTATGCGCATGGCAACAGGAGCTAAGCAAATTAAGCTGTTGAAATTTATATTAAAAGACGCTATATGGATGTTAGTCGTCGGTTTAGGGGTAGGTTTTATTGCTTCTGTATTGAGTTATCAATATTTAGAGCAACAACTGGAAATGTTACCAAACTTTAACTGGTTAGCAATGTCGTTACTTGATATTGGTTTAATTGCTATTGTTATGTTTTCCGTCATTATGCCTGCATGGAAGGTTATTAGCGCTGACCCAATGCAAGCGCTACGTCAAGAATAGCGTCAGGAATAGTCGTTTAACACTTCTTTATAAATTAAATTTAATC
>TARA_R110001583_G_scaffold335_2_pt1 | contig 13405 bp, 8 predicted proteins | sample TARA_R110001583 | Tara Oceans TARA_R110001583 (sample SAMEA4398432) | marine metagenome | biome: Polar Biome; feature: [MES] marine water layer (ENVO:01000295) within the mesopelagic zone...; material: water (ENVO:00002006), including particulate matter (ENVO:01000060) such as...... | reverse complement strand
GCTTACAATAAAGATGGTCAAGACGGTAATGCACGTATTGAATTAAACAAAGTTAGAAACAGAGCAGGATTGGCTGATGTATCAACTACTCTTAGTGGAAACGATTTGTTTGAAGCTGTTGTTAATGAAAAGTTTTTAGAATTATCTTTTGAAGGACAACGTTTTTGGGATTTAGTAAGATGGGGAAAAGCATCAACTGAATTATCAAGTACAGGCTATTCTGCTAAAAACAATTTATTCCCAATTCCAATTAATGAAATTGATTTAAATGAAGCTTTAACAGAAGCTGACCAAAATCCAGGATATTAAGTTTTGAGTTAATTATTGATAAAAAGGCAACGTGATTTAATACGTTGTCTTTTTATTTTATTCAAATTAATATTCGTTTTTAATAATACAAAGATGCTTTGATTGCAATAAATTATGATACAAAAAGCAAATACTTTAGTTATAGTTTTGATGCTTTTTTTAAGTTGTCAAAATAAAAATAAAAACAATTCAACTTCTATTTTTAAAAAATTAGAAGCTACTTCAACAAATATCACTTTTAGTAATAATATTGTTGAAAATGATTCTTTAAATTACTTTAATTACACTTCTATATATTCAGGTGCCGGAGTCTCGGTAGGTGATATTAATAACGATGGATTAGTGGATCTCTTCTTCACTGGAAACCAATCTGAAAATAAACTTTACTTAAATAAAGGAAATATTCAATTTGAAGATATTACAAAAAAAGCCGGTATTGCTGGAGATAAAAGATGGTATACAGGTACTACAATGGCCGATGTAAACGGCGATGGATACTTAGATATTTATTGTGCTGTGTCTGGAATATTTGAAACCACAAAAAATCAACTTTTTATAAATAATAAAGACAATACTTTTACCGAAATGGCAAAGGAATATGGTATTGATGATATTGCCAATTCTACACAAGGAACTTTTTTTGACTATGATAACGATGGTGATTTAGATTTGTATGTTGCCAATTATCCAATTTCCAATGTCAATTCTTCCAATTTAGAATATAAATATAGAATGCAAACAGTTACAAATCGTGAATCTGATAAATTGTTTAGAAACGATGGTACTTTTTTTACCAATGTATCTAAAGAAGCAGGTGTAAAATCTTATGGGTTTTCATACGCTGTAACTGCTGCTGATATTAATAATGATGGTTGGCAAGATTTATATATTTCAAATGATTACAGTATTCCAGATTATTTTTACTTAAATAATGGCGATGGAACTTTTAAAGAAGTTCTAAAAGAAGCCACCTCTCAAACGGGGTTTTATGGTATGGGCGTAGATATTTCCGATTTTAACAACGATGGAAATTTAGATATTTTTCAAGCAGAAATGGATGCTAATAATAACCGTAGGCAAAAAGCAAATATGGCAAGTATGAATCCTAAATTATTTTGGGAAACTGTATTGTCCGGTTTTCATTACCAATATATGCATAACGTTATGCAATTGAATTCAGGAGTTCAAATAAATGAAATTCCACAATTTTCAAATATTTCTAGGTTAACAGGCACATCTTCTACCGATTGGAGTTGGGGACCTCTGTTTGCCGATTTTGATAACGATGGAAATAAAGATTTGTTCATTACAAATGGTATAAGAAGAGAAATTAACAACAGAGATTTTTTTAACACCTATTCTAAAAATGATACTTCAAACTTATCTAGCTTACAAAAAAGTTTGTTAATTCCTTCTGAAAAAATAAGCAATGTTATCTTCAAAAATAATGGAAATTTAAACTTTGAAAAAGCAAATGAAACTTGGGGAATAAATGATGAAGTATTTTCTAATGGTTTAGTTTATGCCGATTTAGATAATGACGGAGATTTGGAAATAATTACAAACAATGTGGATGACGTGGTCTCGATTTTTGAAAATACAAGTTCAACAACCAATAATTATTTAGCAGTAAGTTTTAATGGAACTTCTGCAAATAAATTTGGATTAGGTAACCGAGTTTTTATTACTGTTGATGGTGAAACACAATTACAAGAACTTACCTTAACAAGAGGTTTTCAATCTTCGGTAGCTCCTATTTTACACTTTGGAATTGGAAAATCTAAAGTAATAAATGAAGTGAAAATTGTTTGGACTGATGGTAAAATTCAAAACTTAGCAAATGTTGATGCAAATCAACATTTAAAAATAAATTATAGCGATGCCGAATTTAAAAAGGAAGAAAAGGAGCAATACACACCGTTGTTTAAAACAACATTAAATAAAAATTTGCCCAATCATAAACATGTTGAAAATGAATACGATGATTTTATGGATCAAGTGTTATTACCTCATAAAATGTCTTCATTTGGACCTGCAATAGCTGTGGGTGATGTAAATAAGGATGGGCTAGACGATTTTTATATAGGTGGTTCATTTGATTATTCTGGAAAATTATATCTTCAAACACAGAATGGATTTGAAATTCAGGAAAAAAACGATTTTGAAAAGGATAAATTTAGCGAAGATATTGGTGCTTTATTTTTTGATGCTGACATGGATGGGGATTTAGATTTATATGTAGTGAGTGGAGGTTACGAGTTTGCGCCAAAATCAAAATTCCTTCAAGATAGGATCTATTTAAATAACGGATTAGGTGAATTTTCCAAAAATAAAAATGCTCTTCCAACTATGCTAACAAGTGGTTCTCACGTTTTTGCGGCAGACTTTGACAAGGATGGAAAAAAAGATTTATTAGTTTTAGGCAGACAAGTGCCAGGGCAATATCCAATGCCTGCAACATCCAATATATTATTAAATAAAAGCACAAAAAATAACGTACTATTTGAAAATGCAACAGAGAAAATAGCGAAAGAATTTATTAATTTAGGAATGGCAACAAACGCTGTTGTAACTGATTTTAATAACGATTCTTGGCCAGATATAATTATTGTTGGCGAGTGGATGCCTATTAAAGTTTTTAAAAATGAAAAAGGAAATTTTGTAGATGTTTCAAATAGTATAGGATTAAATACAGATACTACAGGTTGGTGGTGGAGTATTCAAAAAGGTGATTTTGACAAAGATGGCGATGATGATTATATTGTTGGTAACAACGGTTTAAACTACAAATACAAAGCAACCGAAAATGCCACTTTTGATATTTATGTGAATGATTTTGATAACAATAACCAAAAAGATATTGTGTTAAGTTATTACAGCGAAGGTGAAAAATATCCAGTTAGAGGGCGTTCTTGTTCTTCGCAACAAGTGCCAAGTATTAAACAAAAATTCAAAAATTACGAGTCGTTTTCTGAAGCAACTTTGGTAGATGTGTATTCTAAACAATCATTAGAAGCTGCGTTGCATTATCAGGTGAAATCGTTTGCAAGTATTTATTTAGAAAACAAAAAGGGTAAATTTATAGTACATCAATTGCCTGTTCAAGCTCAATTTTCTAGCATCAATCAGATTTTGGTAAACGATTATAATTCCGATGGAAACTTAGATTTTTTAGTTGCAGGTAATTTGTACGAATCAGAAATTGAAACTCCAAGAAATGATGCAGGTTTTGGATATTATTTTGAAGGAGGTGGAAAAGGTAATTTCAGTGCAATTCCGCCTACAAAAAGTGGTTTGTTTATTCCGGGAGATGTAAAAGATTTAACTAAAATTACTATTAATGGTGAAAATTATTTAATTGCAGTTAAAAATAATGATTACATACAATTTGTTAAAATAAATTAATACTAAATTTTTATTTAAATGGCTATCTGTATATAATTAATTATAGAGTACAGGTAGCCATTTAATTTAACAAAAACTACAGTTCATTTCCAACACCCTTAAATTTCTTTCTATACTTTGTTGGAGTTGAATTTTTAAATTTCTTAAAATAACGGTTAAAATTTGCGATGTTATAAAACCCACACTTAAAACTAATTTCGTTAACATTTAAATCTGTTTCAACAAGCATATTTGCAGCATTATTTAATCGAATATGATTTACATAGTCAATAAAAGTTTTACAAAATCTCTTTTTAATAAATCTATTAAAAGTTACAGGGTTCATTTCTACAAGTTCACATACTTCTAATAATGAAATTTTACGGTGAAAATTTTCTTGTACAAAATCATAAACCAGTTTTAATTTTTTGCTATACTGATATTCATTTTCATTTAAAATTGAAGTAGAAAGTACTATCCTTTTTTTAGAATTTGCCAATTCCTGAAGGATCCCTAACAATGTAATAAAACTTTCTATACTATCAATTTTTGATAATGATTGAATCCTTTTTTTAAGATTAAGTGCAGTCTTTTTAGAAAAAAGAATTCCGTTCTTTGATTGTTCCAACATTTCTTTAATTGGTTCAAACATATTTAAGGAAAGTAGTTTTTCATCAAAAATGGTATTGTTAAACTGAATGGTGGTTTCAATTATATGTTCACTAGTGCAGTTATATGTTTCCCAACCATGTAACAATTGAGGTCCCAACAAAACAAGTTCAATATCTTCCAATTCCTCTTCACTATTTCCTACCAATCTCTTTATTCCTTTTCCATTTACAATAAAATTAAGTTCATATTCTGGATGAAAGTGAATAGGAAAATCAAATTTTTTCTTTACTCCCTTAATCACTAAAAACCCATTTTCAGGTTCTAGCTGTGAAATTTCCCTATGTATTCCTTTTCTCATTCTTTAAAATCTTAAAGGCTTTAAATTCAAAATAATATCTTTTTTTAAAACAAACACACAGTAATTAAAGGGGAAAAGACACATGTTTTATTGGTGTTAATAGCTCTATTTTTACGCAATTTATTACTCTAAATTAACTAAGAATAAACTAAGTTATTAATAAAATAGTTAATTGATTCTTTCAAATCTCATTCTATATTCATTTGGAGTACAACTTTTAAATTTTTTAAAAATTCTATTAAAGTTGGCAATGTTATTAAATCCGCTATTAAAACCTATTTCCCCAATATTTAAGTCTGTCTCAATCAACCATTTAGTAGCAAAACTTAATCTGGTATGGTTTAAATAATCCACAAAAGTTTTTCCCGTTCTTTTTTTAATAAATCTATTAAACGAAACTGGAGTCATATTTACAATTTCCGAAATTTCTGGCAATGTTATTTTTCTATTATAATTTTCCTGAACATATTCATAAACAAGTTTAATCCTTTTGCTGTGTTCATATTCATTATTATTTGAAACAGATGTAGAAAGTAATCTTTGCTCCTTAGAATTTGCCAATTTTTGCAATATTGTTAATAGCTTAATAAAATCATTAATATCTTCAATTTTAGTGAATTCTTTTATTTTGGGCATTAATTCCAAAGATATTTGTTTTGAAAAAAGTATCCCATGTTTAGAACGCTCCAACATATCCCTAATTGGTTTAAACATTCTTAGCGAAAGTAGCTCATCATCAAAAATTGTATTATTAAATTGAATTGTCATTTCATAAATACTCTCACTTTTACAATTGTGCGTTTCCCAACCATGCACAACATAAGGCCCTACTAAAACTAACTCAATTTCTTCCAACTCTTCCATGCTATTTCCAACAACTCTACGAATTCCCTTTCCGTTTTGAATAAAATTAAGTTCATATTCTGGATGAAAATGAATTGGAAAATCAAATTTTTGTTTCATTCTATTTATAACCAAAAATCCATTTTCTGGCTCTAATTGAGTGATTTCTCTATTAATAACTCTGCTCATAATTATCTTATTTGGATTATAAAACTCGTTTTATTCCTTCAAATTTCTCTCTAAATTCAGTTGGCGTTGCGCTTTTACATTTCTTAAAAACTCTGTTAAAATTAGCAATATTGTTAAATCCACATTTAAAACTTATTTCACTTACACTTAAATCTGTTTCTATTAACCACCTTGTAGCATAGCTAATACGAGTATCGTTTGTATATTCCACAAAGGTTTTCCCTGTTCTTTTTTTTATAAAACGGTTAAAAGTAACTGGGCTCATATTCACAATTTCTGAAATTTCAGCTAAGGAAATTTTATGTTTAAAATTTTCCTGTATATACTCATACACCTTTTTTATTTTATCACTATTCTCAAATTCTTTATTTTGTGATGTATAAGTTGATAATAAACGTTGATTTCTAGAATTTGCTAAATCTTGCAGTATTGAAATTAACTCCATTAAATAATCAATACTATCTATTTTAGATAATTTTTGTATTCTTTCTCTTAAATCATTTGATATTTTTTTTGAAAATAATATTCCATAACTAGATCTTTCAAACATATCTTTAATAGGTTTAAAGATTCTTCTTGAAAGCATTTTGGTATCAAATAAATCGTTATGAAATTGAATGGTAATTTCATTAATTTTTTTGCTTTTGCAATTATGTAATTCCCAGCAATGTTCAAGGTTAGGCCCTATTAACACTAATTCAATTTCTGAAATTTCTTCCATACTATCCCCTACAACTCTTCTAACTCCTTTTCCATTAAAAATAAAATTCAATTCATATTCAGGATGAAAATGAATTGGAAAATCAAAATCATCTTTTATACGATCAAACACTTGAAAACTATCTTCAGGAGCTATTGGTGTAATTTCTCTGTGGAAACTTTTATCCATATAAAATATAAATGCTATTTAAATTTATTGAGTTAAATTACTATCATTAAGTACAATAATAGTATTGCAAAATAGTGATTTTTTGACAAAAATGTACTAAATAATTGTATTATTGAACTAATAGTAGGGAATAATAATCAATCATTAAAAAAAAGGCTTCTTTTTGGGTTGAATGATAAAAAAAATGCAATATTATGAATTCCCAATAATAAAAATTAGAACAAAAAGTTAATTTTATTTAAACCTAAAAAACTACCTAAATTTTTAAATTAACCTCTTTTCTTGTAATAGTTGGTTCATAGTCATAAACTTCTTTTACACCTTCAGGATTGTTAGCTGTTTGTAACCATCCAGACCAAACCATAAACCAAGACCATTTTGGTTGAGCCTCCAAAATACTTGTTTTAGGTAATTGACCAACTTCACCTAAAGCAATAGGCTTGCCATTGGCCAATTCTAATAATTGATTGTAATCTTTTTGTTCATAATCAAAATGATAGACATCTGTGGCTAAAACATCTACATATTCATTTCCAGGATAAAAATCTATATAATCAAAAGCTTCATCTTTTGGAATGTCTCTTGGCGCATTGGCGTTCCAAACCCAAATTAAATTATTTAGGTTATGATAATTTACAAATCTGTTGTACATGTTTTTCCATAATTTAGAATAGCCATTCTCCCCTTTTCTATTTCCCCACCAAAACCAAACACCATTCATTTCGTGATATGGTCTCCACAAAACTGGAATTCCCGCATCTTGCAATTTTTTTAAAGACAACGCAACGTGGTCTATCTGTGCCAACCATCTATTATAAATTTCGGTTCCGGGAGTTATCAAATCGTTCCAATCAGCATCTGAAAGTTCATTTTGAACACTACTTTTCCAACCAAAAGGGGCGTCATCTATTGGTCTGCCCACGTGCCACATTAAGGTAATAATTGAGCCTTCTTTATATTTTTCAATCGCCGATTTTACAACCATTTCACCGGGATCATTTTCGCCACTCCAATAAAAATCTGTTCCCCAAATTGCTGGAAAATCACCACCAAGTTCTTTGGCAATATCATAATACTTATTTGGTTCATGATTATAACAATGCTGACCCGATAGAATTTTCCCCTCCAAATTTGAAATATAATTAAAAAGTTCTTTAGCTTTTTTACTTGCATTTTTATTAACTAATTCCGACTGTCCAAAAATTGAAAAACCACTAATAAGTAGACAAAATGTAAATAATCTTTTAAGCATAATTTTAATTTTTATTGAATAATTGATCTGCAGCAAGAATTAGAAACATGTAATCTGTTGTTCCTCCTCCTAAAACATATTCTGTTTGTTGCCATAAATAAGGCCACTCTAATAATTCAGGAAAATCAGGACGAATTAAAGCTGTTCCAGAACCAATTCCTCCAGGAATAAAAGAGTTTTCCCCTCTATTTATTCCATAGGCTTGCGTTAAAGATTTTGATCCAATACCTGAAGCAAACGAAGAAATATTTACTCCTGGATGTACACCTAAAACAAAATTCATAGCATTTAGCATATAAGTATTTGGAAAAATATCTGGAAAACTCGTGTATAAAAAGTACTGCCGAACTCCAAAATTTTGAATTCCCCAGCCTGCGCCCCAAATATTTGGTTCGTATGGCATTCCGTAAGGAGTTTTCTTTTCTAATTCTTTAACTTGAATTAAATATTCTTTTACTGACGCGCTCACTTTATTGGTGAAATTTTTATTGTTAACCAACTTCATAACTGGTCCAACAACCCAACCTGTATGTTCAATTTTCGCTGCAATTGCATCGGTATTATCAATTAAAAATTGAGCATACTTTTTGTTATTTGTAGTTTTTAATAATTCAACGGCTAAACTGGTTTTTATTAATTGATTTTCCTTTTTTGTTAGCTCCCAAATTTCTTCAGCAATTTTAAGACAATCAGCAGCTAATTCAGGATTAAAATCTTTTAAAGCTCTTGCACAAGCAGCCAATCCAGCAGCAGCATTTAATTCTCTATTTGGATTTTCTTCAGTAAATACCCAACGATCATCTGGTGCACCTTTTTCTCCAATTTCAATAGCCTTAATATCTAAATCTGCTGGATTATCGGTATTTGAATAAATTTCATTATCGCTATGCGAAACGGCATCACCTAGTAAAATATATTGTCTTTTATGTGGCACAATAATTCCTCTATAAAAACGTCCCAAAGATTTATAACCACCTACTATTGAAAGTGCTCCATGTTCAATTTGTTGCAATATATCTGCTTTTCCATCCGGTTGTAACATTTCCACAGTTTTAGTTTTTTGATCTATGTTAGTATTGTCATAATCAACTTTAAAAATCTCATAAATATGAGACAAACCTTGAACTGTAGAAGCTTGTGATTCTACTCTTAAATCATAATCTCCAGCATCATGCCAACCACCAACATTAATTCCAGGAACATGTTCTCCAGATTTATATGTAGTCAATGTTTCTGGACCTTGTTTGTACCCATCAAAATGATTGTAATTTATTGGTGCCATCCTTGCATCATCCAAATGGCAACGCCCATGCCAAACTTTATATCGATCATTTACGCGCATATGACACATTTGTACTGGTAAAAAATACTCTAAAGTTGGTTGCCAAACATCCCTTTTAAAAACATTATCATTTATTTGAAATGGATTTGTTGTATAATCTCCATAATTTACCACATACATTCCAGGTGCTGTAATTTTTGAAAAATCAAACTGATAATAATTATATCTCAAAAAATCTCCCCATTCTTTTGGGGTTTCAGAAAGAACTTGAGTAAAGCCACCTTTATTATTTACTCTTAATAATTTAACTTGTTTATTAATTAGGTCATTTTTATCCGTTTCTATAACTGCTATTTTTGACTGCTTTGTATGATACCCAACTTGAGAAACTTGCACCACCGGGCTATACATAAAGTTCTCTTCAACACTTGGAGTTACCAACCATTCAATTGCATTTTTTGTTGTATTTGCAGGAACCAAAGATCTAACAACAAACCAGCCATTGTTATGTTTTGCACGGCCATCTATTAATTCTAAATCACCTCCATTCAAATTCATTATGCTTAAAGTTTGTTTGCTATCTTCTGGGGCAACAACCAATTTTTTACCTATTGCCATTGGAGTTAATTGATATTCATTGTCAGTATCAAAATAACCGGGTCCATTTGCCTGACGGTTAAATAAACCAAAATTATTATCCATATAATATGATTTTCCAAATAAATACCCCGGAAAAAGTTCAATATTCATACCTACTTTACCAACCCATTCTTCAGGTAATGGTGCATCTAAATCAACTATAATTTTAAATGATTTTCCAAATGGTTTTACTTTTAATGTGTATCCTAAATTTAAATTTGGATATATAATTGGGTTAAAACCAGTTCTATTTTTTGATGGATCTGGATATTCCATATGAACACTAATTTCTTGAGTTTCCATATTAATCAAACGCTCACTAACTTTTGGTACTGGTTGCCATTGACCCGGAGTAGGTTCTAATCTTAAATCTCCATTTGTTGCAACTCTAATCCCGTTTTGAATTAGACCAACACCTCCCTGATGGCTTTCAGGATAAAAATCATGTGCCAACATTACATTTGCACCTCTCATTTCTAAATATTCTTGATCATTAATTTTAAAAATTGTATCTGATTCTATATTAGTTTGAGCATTTAAACCAAAAAAACAGCAAACAAAAAATGACAAGAAATAGTTTTTCATAATAAAAAATTTAGTTTTTATAAAAATAGTTATAACAAAAAAGTATTAATTAATAGTATTTAATCATTATAGCATATGATATATTCAGTTAGTTAAAAAATTAGCTTAATAACCTATCTTTAGAGTATATAAAATAAATTATGAAGCTAAAATCAATATTTTTGACCTTGCTAATAATCTCATTTACTGGATATTCACAAGTTATATTTGAAGATAACAAAAACCTAATTTCAAGTTTAGAAAAAAATGCCTTTGATGATCTTTTAGATAAATGGTATCCACTGGTAATTGATAATGAAGATGGTGGTTTTTACACTGATATTACAAATGATTTTAAAATTGGGGAACATCATAATAAAATGATTGTTACCCAAACCAGACATATTTGGACAAATTCTAGAGCCGTTCAATTACAACCACAAAGAACTGAAAACCTGAAGTATGCAACACATGGTTATCAGTTTTTAAGAGATGTAATGTGGGATAAAAAAAATGGAGGTTTTCATAATTTAGTAAGTAAAAAAGGGATACCTATTAGTGCTAAAAACGAAGAAAAAACAGCATATGGTAATTCCTATGCAATTTACTGCCTTGCAACTTATTATGCCGTTTCGAAAAATGAAGAAGCCTTGGATCTTGCAAAAAAAACTTTTTATTGGTTGGAAGAACATAGTCACGATCCTGAATATAAAGGTTATTTTCAAAATTTAACTATTGATGGAACACAAATTATTAGAACTAGTGACATTGCATCAACTTCAACCGTTGGGTATAAAGACCAAAACAATTCCATTCATTTATTGGAAGCCTTTACTGCCTTATATGAAGTTTGGAAAAACGAATTAGTTAGAGAACGCTTAAACGAATTACTAGTGTTAATTAGAGATACTATTACTACGAAAAAAGGTTATATGAACTTATTTTTTGATACTAAATGGAATCCTATTTCCTTTAAAAAAGTATCAGAAGAAACAATTAAAAATCATTATAATATTGATCATGTTTCTTTTGGACATGATATTGAAACTGCATATTTACTATTGGAAGCTTCACACGTTTTAGGTTTAAAAAATGATTCAATCACCCTACAAAAAGCAAAAAAAATGGTTGACCATACACTATTAAATGGTTGGGATAATTATATTGGTGGATTTTATGATGGTGGTTATTATTTTGAAGGAACTACTAAAATAACAATTGTTAATGATCAAAAAAACTGGTGGGCACAAGCTGAAGGTTTAAATAGTTTACTTATTATGGATCATTATTTTCCTAATGATAAATTGAATTATAGAATCTATTTTAATAAACTATTGGCTTATACGCAAACCTATTTAATGGATGAAGAGAATGGTGGTTGGTATTCATGGGGAATTGATAAACAACCACAATCTAAAACTGCATTAAAAGGTCATATTTGGAAAGCTACTTATCACAATTTTAGAGCGTTAACTAATTGTATTGAGCAACTTAAACATTAAAAAAAATAGCGAATAAAATCTAAATGAACTACCCCGAAGCAGAGCCGTCGAGGTATCAAAACAATGTTAGTTGATTTGAATGTATTTTTTTTATTCTTTCTCCATTCCTTCATTTTTTAACATATGCCTTGATTACTTCTTCATTTGAGTATTGACCAACTGTATTGGCATAAAAACCACTTGTCCAAAATTTACCTCCTCATTACTTAACTTTTATTTCTGGGTATCTCTTAAACAATTCCTTTGCTGTTATACTTTTTAACATTCTAATCATTTTTGAAATTGAATAATCAAGTACACTTTGAACTTAAAAATGTACGTGATTAGATTCATAACCAATCTCTATAAAATGAACTTCATAACGTTCTGATATATCCATACAAATTTGTTTCAACCCTTCTCCATCTCCTTTGTTATAAATGATTTCCTGCACTTCAAAGGAAAAACCAAATGGTACAACAACAAGGTTTTATTATGTCTTTTGAAAATGTGTTCTCCCATAAAACGAAAATTCACTTTTTCAAAGTGTTATGTAAAACGCTTGGAGAACAAACCATAACCAAATTGAAAATTTAGATTATGGTTTATTTAAGTAAAACTTCTTGTGCTAATTTTTCTATTATACAAACTTAATTCCTTCGTCAGAAATTACAATCAATTTTTGACGAAACAAGCCACCAACAGCACTTTTAAATGCTTTTTTACTCATTCCTAATTGATATTTTATTTCATCAGGAGTACTTTTATCATGCAAAGCTAAGGCACCATCGTTTTGTCTTAACGCATTTAATATTGTAATTTCATTTTTAACAATGGTATGCTTAAAGCCAACTGCTTGCAAACTTATATCTAACTTTTCATCCTCACGGATTTTTTTAATATAACCAACTAATTTCTGACCTTCTTCTAACTTTTGATACAATTCATTTCTATAAAGCATTCCTTCAAATTCTTCATTTACCAAAACTGTAAATCCTATTCCTGAAAGTCTCACAACTAATAAATCTACTTTATCTCCTACTTTTAAATTCATTTTTTTTATTTTAAATTGTTAAAATATGCTTTTAATATTTTATCATTTTCTTCTCTAGGCGTAACTATTTCCAACAATTTTGGAGTATTTGATTCCTTATAAAAATTTGATAATTCTTTCGTTAATTCTTTTTCATTAATTGCAGTCACATATTCAAAATTATACATTTTACATAAATGTTCAGCTGTTAAATTATGCGGCGTTTCAAAATAATCTAACGCATTAGAATTTTGTGGCCCAGGAATAAATCTAAAAATTCCTCCACCTCCATTATTTACTAAAATAATTCTAAAGTTATTAGGTATATAAGAATTCCAAAGTGCGTTACTATCATAGAAGAAACTAATATCTCCTGTTATAAAAACGGTATCATTATTTGCCACAGTAGCGGCTCCAATTGCGGTACTTGTACTGCCATCAATTCCACTAGTTCCTCTGTTGCAAAAAACGGAAAGCGACTTATTAATATCAAATAATTGCGTATATCTAATTACCGAACTATTGCTAATTTGTAATTGTAAATTATTTGGAATTGACTTTAAAACAGCG
>TARA_R110001583_G_scaffold48974_3_pt1 | contig 13412 bp, 14 predicted proteins | sample TARA_R110001583 | Tara Oceans TARA_R110001583 (sample SAMEA4398432) | marine metagenome | biome: Polar Biome; feature: [MES] marine water layer (ENVO:01000295) within the mesopelagic zone...; material: water (ENVO:00002006), including particulate matter (ENVO:01000060) such as...... | reverse complement strand
TGTTTTCTGGAACTTTCTCATAGGTACACCTACATAGATGTTACTTACAAGATCCTTTTTCTCCAATTTAGTTACCTCTTTCGCTTCAGGAACCATAATATCTACATTTAAGTCAACTTCTCTCATAGTTGTAGCAACCATAAAGAAGAATAACAACATAAATACGATATCAGGAAGAGAAGCTGTTGATATGGCCGGTAAATCTTTCTTACCGTCTTTTCTAAACTTTGACATTTATTTTCCTCCTGTATTTCTTGGTTCTGCTTCAGAAATCTGTACTGGGACATATTTTCTAACCGCTGCTTGCTGATCTGCATTAAGCTCGGCATATTTCTTACCCCATTGTTGCGCTGACTTATCATCTCTTAACTCACGAGAAGCTGCAACAAGTTCATCCTGAACGCGAATATACGTTTCATATTTTGTTCCTCGGTCATTCTGTAACGAAATCAACCCCTTAGAAACCATTACGTCACCAAAAAATGGTACGTTTTTTAGGCCTTTCTCAGGAAGTGTCTGACTGTTTGTTGGGTTCAAGAAAAACTCTTTAGTCTTATCACGTAATTGTGAAATACTAAGAACCTCTCCGTTTACCAACAACTCGTTGTTACGGTTCACCAAAATGGACAAAACATTACGTTGTTTAACCTTAACATCATCATTCTGTTGTTCATCTTCTGGAATAGGTGGCAACTTTTTGTAGATACCTGTATCTACATCCATTGTAGTTGTCACCAAGAAGAAAATAAGCAACAAGAAAGCGATATCGGCCATCGAACTCGAATTTATCTCTGGTGTTTTTCTTGCCATAATATTAATTTCTTAAAATTTACAATTCGAAATCAATCGAATCTTTGTCTTATCGTAATTTTCTTAGAGTCTCTGTCACTACTATTGACAGAATAGCTCCAACACCTAAAATATACATAGCATATAAAATAGTGTCAGCAAACTTTAACGAACCTACATTATTGTCTTCTCCAGTATAACCAGGAAGATTTAGCAATGTACCGTCAGATAAAGAATAAGCTATCAAGATAATTAGTCCAAGACCAGCAAGTCCAGCTAATCCTTTAATTGCTCCTTTTGGATCTGCTACTATCTGAAGAACAGGGAACAATACTGATAAGCCAACAGTGATATAGAACAATGCCTTAGCCCAATATATCAACGAATCGGTATAAACCGGTGTTTGATAAGCTTGGTTTGGCACCTCTCCACCAAAGTAAAACATGGCTACAAAAACAACTGTAAGACCAAGCATTACATAGGTAAGAATATTTAAATATTTACTCAATGTATTTGACATAGTCGGAAATTATTTTTTCAAGTTGTATTTTACTAGGATATCAAGAAGAGAAATAGATGCATCTTCCATGTTGTTTACAATACTATCAATTTTAGAAGTACAGTAGTTATAGAATACCTGAAGAATCATCGCAACGATCAAACCAGATACAGTTGTAATCAAGGCAACTTTAATACCACCAGCTACAGCTGCAGGAGAAATAGTACCCATTGACTGAATAGAGTCAAATGCACCAATCATACCGATTACTGTTCCCATAAATCCTAACATAGGAGCAAGACCAATCATCAATGAAATCCAAGAAAGACCTTTTTCTAAAAGACCCATTTGAACTGAACCGTAAGCGATTACTGACTTCTCAACAACCTCTACACCTTCATCTATACGATCAAGACCTTGATAGAAGATACTAGCGATAGGACCGCGAGTGTTTCTACAAACTTCTTTAGCAGCATCAACACCACCATTATTCAACGCTTCTTCTAAGCTAGCAATTAGTTTCTTAGTGTTTGTAGTTGACATGTTCAAATAGATAATTCTCTCAATACAAAGAGCCAAACCTAAGATTAATGTTAACAACACAAAACTCATAAACATCGCACCACCTTGGATGAATTGTTTTTTTACTACTGCGTGGAAGGAAGTACTTTCAACTTCTTCTTCAACAACAGCTTCTTCAACAACAGTTTCTTCAACTTCTTCAGCAGCAACTTCTGCAACTTCCTCAGTTGTTTCATCCTGAGTATCTACGGTAGCTTCGGTAGCTTCAGCTGTCTCATCTTGAGCAACTGCATTGAATGATGCTCCAAAATTCAGCATCCCGATAACTGCTATAAATGCAAATAATTTTTTCATAGTCTGTTTTCAAATTTTAATTAACGAAATTATTTTTTACAAAATTAAACGGTTACATTAAACAATAACTAATTAACAATAATCAATTATTTTTTCTTTTTAAAGAACGAGTCAAAACCTCTTATATTATCTACATCTCACTCCTTTTCTTATGTAATGTAAGATGGTTTTAACAGTGCACCAAATTACTAAAAAAAAGTGAAAAACAAATTTTCTATCGGCATAATTCGCCTTTAATGGACTTATTTAAAAAGAATTTTATCTTATCTGAATTAAGCTCCTGCCCAAGCAAAAACATTAACTTAGTAATAGCTCCTTCTGTTGTAATGTCATAGCCACTTACAACCCCCATTTCTCGCAGAGCAACACTTGTTTCATATAAGCCCATATCAACGCTTCCCGAAGGACACTGAGTGATATTATAAACAATGATTCCTCTTTCAATTGCCTCCTTAATTGAATCTACAAACCACGCATCTGTTGGTGCATTACCTGCACCATATGTCTCCATAACTACTGCGCGCAATCCTTCAATATTCAAAATAGCATCCACAGTCTGCTTATTTATACCAGGAAACATTTTCAAAATAGCAATATTCGTATCTAAATTGGTATTAATACTAAACATGCCGTCCGAAATACTTCGAATTGCAGTATGATTGTAGTGAATATTGATACCCACTTTAGCAAGGTCAGGGTAATTATAAGAATAAAAAGCGTTGAAATATTCTGCGTTGTGTTTCGTTGTGCGATTTCCTCTAAATAATTTATTCTCAAAAAGCACACAAACTTCTGGTACAATTGCTCTACCATCCTTATAATCGGCAGCAATCTCTATTGCAGTAATTAAATTTTCTTTTCCATCAGTACGTAACACCCCAATTGGCAACTGTGAACCCGTAAACACAACAGGTTTGTCAAGATTTTCAAGCATGAAGCTTAAAGCAGAAGCTGAATAAGACATCGTGTCCGTTCCGTGAAGAATAACAAAGCCTTCATACTTCTCATAGTTTTCTTTAATCAAACTTGCAATCTTAATCCAAACCTCTGGATTAAGATTAGATGAATCGATAAGTGGATCGAAAGCTATAGATGTTAACTCAAATCCAAAGTCATTAAGTTCAGGAACTTGTTTTAAGATATGATCAAAATCGAAAGGTTTTAAAGAACCATTCACAGGATCTTTAACCATTCCAATAGTACCTCCAGTATAGATTATTAAAATTGAAGTCTTCATATGCTTATACATTTCTTTTTTTTGACATGCCGATTAGAATCGGATAATAATAACTTTAACAGATCCTCTAACTCATATCTAAACCTTAAATAGATTTTGAGCATTTCGACTTGTTATTTCTGCCACCTCTTCGAGAGATAAATTATGAATCTCAGCGAGCTTCATTGCTATTAATGCAACATAGGCTGATTCGTTTCTTTTTCCCCTTTTTGGTGTGGGTGCCAAATATGGAGAATCAGTCTCCAAAATTAGATGTTTTGTGTCAATATCCTTAACAACTTTATCTAATCCTGAATTTTTGAATGTCAGAATTCCATTTAACCCTAACAAGAATCCCATATCAATAGCCTTATTAGCTTGTTCCAGATTTCCAGTGAAAGAATGGAATACGCCTTTTAAGCTTTTAGATTTAAAAGATTCTAAAACTTCAAAAATTTCAGAGAATGATTCACGAGCATGAATAACAACAGGTAATTCTCTTTCAATAGCCCAGTTTAATTGTTCTTGAAAAACAAACTGCTGCTCTTTCAAGAAAGTTTTATCCCAATATAAATCGATACCAATTTCACCAATTGCAATAAATTTTTCTTCATCGAGCCATTTTTTACAAATCGCTAATTCATCTTCATAGTTTTCCTTAACTGATGTAGGATGCAAACCCATCATCGGCAAACAAAAACCAGGATAATCTTTCACCAACTTAAACATTGGCTCAATAGATTCAGAATCAATATTGGGCAAGAAAATCTGTCCAACATTAGCATCTTTTGCTCGCTGAATTGCTTCAGCAATATCCTCATCAAAAGCCTCTGAATATATATGCGAATGTGTATCGATTAGCTTCATAGCAAAGTTGTCTTTCAAAAAAATCTTTATTGTAATAAAAAAAGCCGGCTTAGGCCGGCTCTTTTTTATATTTAAAGCGTTAGAAGATTATACACATCCTTGAGCTACCATTGCTTCAGCAACTTTTACGAAGCCTCCAATGTTTGCACCATTTACGTAGTTAATCTTACCATCTTTTTTACCGAATTTAGCACATGTATCGTGAATATCTTTCATGATACGAGCTAGTTTCTCATCAACTTCTTCAGCAGTCCAGCTGAAACGTAGTGAGTTTTGTGACATTTCAAGACCTGAAACAGCAACACCACCAGCATTAGCAGCTTTACCAGGAGCAAATGCAGAAGCACCAATTAGGTAAGCAACAGCATCAGCAGTACAACCCATATTAGATGTCTCAACAACATACTTACATCCGTTTGATACAAGTAGCTTAGCATCTTCTTCGTTCAATTCGTTCTGAATTGCACAAGGGAAAGCCATATCTACTTTTGCACCCCAAGGCTTCTGACCTGCGAAGAATTCAGCACCGAATTTCTCAGCGTAAGGAGCTACAACATCGTTGTTTGAAGCACGAAGATCCAATAAGTAATCAATCTTCTCTGCATCTAAACCTTCTTTGTCGTATACATATCCATCAGGACCTGAAATAGTAACAACTTTAGCACCAAGCTCAACTAATTTAAGAGCAGCACCCCAAGTTACATTACCGAAACCTGAAAGAGCAACAGTTTTACCTTTTAAAGTCTCTTTGTTTTCAGCAACCATATGCTGAGCAAAATAAACAGCACCAAAACCAGTAGCTTCAGGACGGATTAAAGAACCACCGAACTCAAGTGGCTTACCAGTTAATACACCAGTAAACTCGTTACGAATTCTCTTGTACTGTCCGAAAAGGTATCCGATCTCGCGACCACCTACTCCGATATCACCAGCAGGAATGTCAGTGTTAGGACCGATATGCTTACACAACTCAGTCATAAAACTTTGACAGAAACGCATAATTTCGTTATCTGATCTTCCTTTAGTATTAAAGTCAGAACCACCTTTACCGCCACCCATAGGTAGAGTAGTTAAAGAGTTCTTGAAAGTTTGTTCGAAACCTAAGAATTTAAGAGCACTTAGAGTTACAGAAGGGTGAAAACGTAAACCACCTTTGTAAGGTCCGATTGCAGAGTTAAACTCAACACGGTATCCACGGTTAATCTCTACTTCGCCATTATCATTAAACCAAGGCACTCGGAACATGATAGTACGTTCTGGCTCACACATTTTCTCAAGAATCTTAGCATTCTTGTATTTAGGATTAGAATCGTAAGTTTCCCATACAGATTCTACTACTTCTTGTGCAGCCTGGTGAAATTCTGCTTCACCTGGAGTCTTACCCTTAAGGGCTTCCATGAATTCATTAATCTTCGCTTCCATGTCCAAAATATGTTATGAAATTAAAATAAGATTGTTGTGATACAATTGTTAATATTTTGGTTCAAATGTATATAAATTTTAAGAATCTCAATTTATTTTAGTAAAAAAATTCAAACGTTTTAAAAAACGCTTCCCTTCTGACTATCAGTAAATTACAAAATACAAAATTCTGCTCTACAACATTAGCCAAAAAAAAAAAGATTTTTTAAGAAATCAGAGAGTAGATTTTGCCGGGAAGAGCTCGTACTAGTCCTTTAAATTCCATTTTTAACAACAAACTTGAAACCTTACTCATTGGTAAATTTGATTTTATTGAAAGCATATCAATACCCAATTTACTCTCATCACTCAATAGACCTACTACTAATTCCTCTTCAGACGAAAGCTCAACAAACATTTTAGATTGAACTGCATCAGTCTTTGTCGAATCATTCTCCCAACCAAGTATATATTCTATATCAGCAACAGAATCTATCAAGTGTGCTTGATTCGTTTTTATTAAATGATTACACCCCTGAGAATAGGTATCACCAGCCCTTCCTGGAAATGCAAATACATCTCTATTATACGAATTTGCAATTTCAGCGGTTGTTAAAGATCCTCCTTTTCTGGCAGATTCCATTACTAAAGTTGCATCAGACATACCTGCGACAATTCTATTTCTTCGAACAAAATGCCGAGGATCAATTACACTTTTTGAAGTAAATTCGGTAAGTATCCCTCCACTATGAATAATCTCCTCAGCATATTTACGATGCTGGGCTGGATACATTAAATGGAAACCATGCCCCACTACAGCTACAGTAGGCAAGTTGTATTTCATTGCAGCCTTATGAGCACATATATCTATACCATAAGCTAAGCCACTAACAATTATTGTTTTTTCATGATGTGATGCAAGAGCCTTAATCACCTTATCACAATTCTCTTTTCCGTAATCTGTTGCATTACGAGTCCCAACAACACTAAGAATACGTGATGCGTTAAAATCAATATCTCCTTTATAATATAAAGTTGTTGGTGAGTCTGGACAATTTAATAGGCGTTGGGGATAATTATCATCTAGATAGAATGCTATCTTAATATTATTCTCATCAATAAACTTCAACTCAGCTTCTGCGTCTCTCAAAGCAGAGTCTCTATCTAACTTCTGAATAATGATTTTACCTATTCCAGGTATTTTTAAAAGATCATTCTTACTTGTCTTAAAAAAGGCTTCTACCCCTCCCGAATAAGCAATTACCTTTCTTGCATTAATACTTCCAAGGCCATTTAAAAAGCTGAAAGCTACTTTATACTGTGTTTCCATAGTTTGGATTTAGAACATCCAAATTAGAAATTTGTAACGAAAAATCAAAAGGAAAATTTCTTACATATTAAATGCGAAACCAAAAGTTACGAATCCTGCATTACCATAGCCAAGCTCCGTGAAAATATCGATATTCTCACTTATATTATATCGCCCTCCTATTAAAATACCTAGATCAAACAAAAAGTTATTCTCCTTATTAGTAATTCCTTTATCAGCTTTTATATGCTCTAAAGAAAAACCAGTTTTTAGAGAAGCGTATAAATCAACCCCGAACTCAGGAGAAATATTTATTGCTTCTAGAAGATCATTTAAGTCATACGATACAACTCCACCCAAACGATAATAACTGTGAGCAACCTCAACGAATTCACCAAAAAGAGATTCGTTTTTCTGCCCTGCAAAACCAATATATGCACCTAAACGAATTCCATCACGCCATGGCTTATCAGCCTGAATAAGAAATGATGGGTATTGAGTCTCACTCCCATTCTTAAAGTTCTTATCGAACTTACCGTATTTAGCAAATGGAAGACCAATTTGAATTCTTAAACCATCATCAAGCTTCTGAGAAAATAATGATAATGACAGAAAAGTTAGAGTAATTAAAATGAAATATTTTTTCATGGGAATATGCGGGTATATAATAATGTAATAATCTCTAATTATTTTTTTGAATACTTCGAAAGAGATTCAAGAACCTCACTCCTTTGCGCCTTTGATAATGCCGATAAACTAATTCCAGGATATTTAGCCAAACCTTTTGCACTCATCTGAAAAAGATACAAGTCCTCTCTTAAGCCTAGATTGCGTTTTTCTAACTCAAAATGCGAGAATGTTTGTTTACTTATCTCGATAGATTTAAACTTATCATGAAAAGGATGCAATGGGTAATAACGCATAATGATTTTATCATCTGTCTCTTTATAAATGATGAAATTATTTTCTCGAGTTAGATTTAAACCAACAAGAACAACGAAGATGACGAATAAGCTAATCAATATCGGAGTCATATAGACAGGATTAAGATAGACTGTTAACACAGTTAAACTCAAATAAAGAAAGGTAACGATATAATAAAAAAGCTTTATGTGTGCTGCACGATTCTGATTACTGAGAGTCATATGTATATCAATATAAAATTTTGGTATATGATTGCTATTAATCTAAATAGTCTTTGTCCTAATTTTTGAAATCAGCAAGTTTGACATCACTCGCTAAAATACTATATTTGACCAAAGTTAGAAACTATAAATAAGTTCGCAAATGAGTCCTCAATCTTACGATTTAATTTTTACTGAAAGCATTGAAAAAGAGCTTGCCAGAATTTTAGAAAACTATTCTCAGTCAAAGATATTTATTCTTATGGATTCTGGTGCAGAAGAACATTGCTGGCATCTACTTTCTGAGAATAAGATATTACAGAATGTACCTCAGCTAATAATTGATAATGGAGAGCATAACAAATCTTTAGATTCTGTTGTAAAAGCATGGCAATTCTTAGGTGAAAATGGAGCTAACAGACATAGCCTAGTCATCAATATTGGTGGTGGCATGATGTCTGATCTTGGTGGGTTTGTCGCGTCAACTTTTAAAAGAGGCTGCAAATTTATTAATGTACCAACCACTCTTCTTTCCCAAATAGATGCTTCGGTAGGTGGTAAAACTGGCTTCAATTTTAATGGACTTAAAAATGAGATTGGTGTTATCAACCAACCAGACATGGTTATAATAAGCCCCGAATTCTTGAAGACTTTACCAATGAAGGAATTCAAATCTGGCTTTGCTGAGATGTTGAAACACGCCATTATTTATAGTCCAAACTATCTTGACGAACTTTTCACTTTCAACTTTGATAATATTAACTACTCCAAACTGCTTAATCTGATTAGAAAATCAGTAGCTGTAAAACATGAGTTTGTGATGAAAGACCCTATGGAAAGAGATGTTCGAAAAGTTCTAAACTTTGGGCATACTATTGGTCACGCATTCGAAAGCTATGCACATCGTCATAAGCTTAAACTATATCATGGTGAAGCTGTAGCTCTTGGTCTTATTGGGGAACTATACTTATCTGTAAAGAAAAAAGCTTTCCCTCAAGATAAATATGAAGAGATAGTTAAATATATAACAGATATTTACTCAGACTTTCCTATTTTTGCCAAGGATTACCCCGAATTTTATCAATTCATGTTACACGACAAGAAAAATAGTGGTGAAGGCGTAAATTTCACTCTTCTTCAGAATATTGGTTCTTATACGATAAACAACATATGTACCGAAGAAGAAATATTTGAAGCCCTAAATCAGTATGGAAAAAGAAATTAAGATGGACGTAAGACTTCAAGAAGCAAAAGATTCAATTAGAGATGTAGTTGATTTCCCTAAAGAAGGAATCGTATTTAAAGATATCACTACAATGTTGAAGGATGAAAAACACCTAAACACATTAGTAGAATCTCTATATGAGCAATACAAAGACAAAGGAATTACTAAAGTTGTAGGACTCGAAAGTCGCGGTTTTATTCTAGGTACTGTTCTAGCATATAAATTAGGTGCTGGCTTTGTTCCAGTTCGTAAACCAGGGAAGCTACCTGCTCCTACTTTCTCAGAAAAATACTCTCTTGAGTATGGCGAAGACGAAATGTTTATTCACCAAGATGCTTTAAACAATGATGATATCATTTTAGTTCATGATGATTTATTAGCAACTGGTGGAACAGCCAAAGCATCTATTAACCTAATTAGCAAGTTCAACGTTAAGAATGTTTTTATCAACTTTTTAGTTGAGTTAGATTTCTTAGATGGGCGTGAAAAATTAGATACTGAATACCAAGTAGATTCTCTTTTCCATTTCTAAATATTAGAAATTAAGGAATTACAACATACAGCCGTTGGGAGATTCAATTTTCTAACGGCTGATTTTTTATACAATCTTTTAGGATAAAAGTCATGCATTACACTATATCAAAGCCAGAAAAGAACATTGAAGGAAAAATTGTTATTCCTTCATCAAAGAGTATCTCTAACCGAGTACAAATTATAAATGCTTTAAGTTATAGTTTTGAACCAATCAAGAACCTATCTACTTGCGATGATTCTAGACTTATGCAAGAGGTATTATTCTCAAACACTAATATATTTGATATAGGCCATGCAGGAACAAGTATGCGATTTTTAACAGCTTACTTATCCAAAATATTAGGAGAATGGACACTTACAGGTTCTGATAGAATGAAGGAACGCCCTATCTCAGTTCTTGTAGATGCGTTGAACTCATTGGGAGCTCAAATCACATATCTTGAGAAAGAAGGTTATCCTCCATTAAAAATAATGGGATCGAATATTACTGGCGAAGAAGTTGAGTTAGCAGGAAACACAAGCTCTCAATACATTTCGTCTCTTTTACTTATAGCTCCAACTCTTGAAAATGGTCTTCGCATAAAATTACAAGGTAAGATTGTATCTCGTTCGTATATTGAGATGACTCTTAATATTATGGAGGAGTTTGGAATTCAGTCAGAATTTCAAGGGAATGAAATTTACGTCGCAAATCAGAAATACAAAGTCATGCCTTACACCGTAGAAGGTGATTGGTCGGGTGCTTCGTACTGGTATGCTTTTATGGCTCTTGCTCCACAAGGGAAATTATTCCTTGATGGATTACGAAAAAATAGCTTTCAAGGTGATTCTGGTCTTGTAGAAGTATTTAGTAAGCTTGGTGTAAAAACTAATTTCTCGAAAAAAGGCATGTACATTGAACAAACGAATGATGTTTGTAAAAAACTAGTTTTCGATTTTATTGAGATGCCTGATTTAGCCCAAACTTTTGCAGTCGTTTCTGCCCTAAAGAATATTCCATTCCACTTTAAAGGTTTGGAAACTCTAAAAATAAAAGAAACCAACCGAATTGCTGCTCTTATTAATGAGTTAGCAAAATTGGGCTATGTACTATATGAACCTAATGAAGGTGAACTAGCTTGGGATGGTAAAATGAAAGCTGAAAGTGACACTATTATCATCGAAACCTATCACGATCACAGAATGGCGATGGCTTTTGCTCCTATAGCAATGCTTCGTCCAGAGATTCAGATTGATGATCCAATGGTTGTCAACAAATCTTACCCAAATTTCTGGGAACAGTTAAAAGAAGTAGGATTCAATATTGAAGAGAATTAAAAACACATTTATATAAAGAAAGCTCGACCTACAAGTCGAGCTTTTTTTATGCCTTGCTACCGCACGATTGCATCGTGTGGTTTTAAATATCAAGAAAAAAACAAATCACATAATTACATAATTCTCAAATTGGATCTGTTCATTCTGTAAATTTTATAATTCTGTGAATATTATTTTTTAATCAGAGCATGATAAGAGTTGCGTTTACAGATAAAGCTTATCGATACTAATCATGATCATGATAAGCAAGAAGTACAAGTTGAGTTGAAGAAATAATTTGCGGACTGAAAGCCTATCGTAGTTCTTAAGAATAGGAAAACTAGATACGATTATCCATAAAGATAGAATCAACAATGTCCATATTGCAAACTGAGAACTAATCACATCGAACATTGGCAGTAGAAGAGCAACCATAATTGTTGCTAACATCCATATAAGTGTAATAAAGTGAATCTGCTTAATAGAGAACACATCAGTAAGAACTTTAAAACCACCTCGTTTATAATCCTCGCCATAGAGCAATAATAAAAGCCAAAAATGAGGTATTTGACCAATAAAAAAGAAGAATGCTAAAGCCAAAATTGGAGGAGCAAAAACGTCGCCACCAGCAGCCACATAGCCAATTATTGGTGGGAATGCGCCACTTAAAGCACCAGGAACTACAGCAAAAGCCGAAATTTGTTTTAAGGGTGTGTAAAGAAGGTTATACCAGAGAATAGAAAAAAGAGCAATATAAAAACTCAACATATTACCACCCCAAATGAGTAAGCCACAACCAACAATTAAGAATAGTATACTCCAAACAAAGGCCTCGTTCACACTCAACTTACCTGAGGGAATTGGTCTAAACATGGTTCTATTCATTAAGGCATCTTTTTTATGTTCTTGTATGTGATTAATGGCAGAAGCGCCTGCAACAATCAATAGAATTCCAAAAATTACGGCAGCCATATCCAAAGAGAAATTGGTCGATTGCAATAAGTAGCCCGTAAAACAAGAAACTGCAATAGGCATAGCAATCTTAATTTTTCCCAACTCGAGTAAGCTCTTAATTTTTGAAGTCTCTGACATAGAATTTTATTTAGATTTCAACTCTTTTTAGCTTTCTACACGCTTATTTATCTTCTTCCTTGGCTTAACCAAAATCATTAAAAAGAAGACTAACAATGCCATAAAAATGGTAACACTTGCCGTTACAGCTGTAATATTAAAAACATAGGTTCTCCCTACAGGATCGTAAGAATAACAGTACTCTAAAACTTTTTTAATCGTTGGTCCAGTCTGCCCTTTATTAGATTCAACTATAGCCAATTCAAACTCATAAGGTAAAAAGTACGTTCCATTTAAGTAACGCGTAATTGTTCCATCAGGGCTAATAATAAGTACCGTTGCCGCATGTGTAAACTCATTTCCTGCTTTAGTATACAAGAAGCCTGTTGCTTCTGTCGCTTTCGCGATATTCAAACTATCGGCCGTATAAAATTTCCAACCCTCATCGGTATTCTGACCTTCAATTAAATTCTGATAATTCTTCTTTTTCTTGATAGCTAACTCGGTAGTCTCGGCAGGATCGAAACTAATAGTTATCACCTGATAATCATCAACCATATCAAGATCGCTCGTATTTATGAGACCACTTAAACCATCGAGCAAAGGGCTGCAAATACCAGGACATCGAAAATAGACAAAAACGAGAGCTGTGGGTTTATCAATCTGATCGATCAGACTAACGGTTTTTCCCTCTTCATTTATAAGATAGATATCATCTGAAATTTTTTCACCAAGATGCTCAACAACTCCAATCTCAAAATCGGATTCATATTTCGTATCATCTTGACTGAAAAGGGAGATGGAGAGAAGGCTAATTAAAAAGCAAAGACTAATTTTCAACTTCATAAATAATCCTCCAGCGTTTTAGAATAGGGTAAGAAATAGGTTTTAATCATATAAAAGTCGCATATGACTCTTACTAAAAATATGAAATTATTCTGATGGGGCTTACTATGAAAAGGCTTTTTTTTTAATGACTTAGCTTATTTAGACTAGCGTAGAATCGATACAAATAAGCTGAAATTCAGGCTATATAATGTTTACGAAAGGATCTTGCTTTATAAAATATGAGATTAAATAGTCGCTTATTTAAATAAGATTCTCAACTACTGATACCAATAACTGAGCACCCCACTGTACTTCGGCTCTATTTTAATTTCAAGATGCAGACTAGACACAGGTTTTAATGATCTAAATAAGATTGA
>TARA_R110001583_G_scaffold74134_1_pt1 | contig 13422 bp, 5 predicted proteins | sample TARA_R110001583 | Tara Oceans TARA_R110001583 (sample SAMEA4398432) | marine metagenome | biome: Polar Biome; feature: [MES] marine water layer (ENVO:01000295) within the mesopelagic zone...; material: water (ENVO:00002006), including particulate matter (ENVO:01000060) such as...... | reverse complement strand
TCGCTGCATCTTCAGTTGGAGTTGGCGCTGCAGTTGTTGGTGCTGTAGCTGAACCACCACCGCCAGTGCTACCTGTTTTATAAAAATAGATATTGTCTAGATAAATATCTCCATTACCATCAAATTTAAATTGAAAAATATCTGCTAAATCAACTGGTGAAAAATCAGCTAACGGAATATCTATACTTGTCCATCCTCCTCCAGTAGGAACTGTTAAAGCTTTACTTGTTTCTACAGGTCCAGAGCTTATCAAAAATGCATTTAACGCTGTAGAATTAGCTGTCCAAAAATCAATATGCAAGTATTCCATTGATGAAGTATCTTGATTGCTACCAAGCGCTATTCCTTGGTAATTTAATCCTGCATAAAGTATTGTATTATTTCCTGCAATAACTTCTTCTGAATAAACCGTTGATTGTCCCCAATTTGGATTGAAATCTGTTCCTGAAATATTCGTATAAGCATCACTATATACTGAAATTACATTCGCTGCATCTTCAGTTGGAGTTGGCGCTGCAGTTGTTGGTGCTGCAGTTGAACCTCCACCACCTGAACCACCACCATCTGAGGCAGAAAAGGTTATATTATCAAAATAAACCACATTATCTTGTGCTCTTGCTGCATCAAAATCAGGGAACACTACAATTTGGTCTATATTTGTAGATCCATCTAGTCCATTTCCAATACGAGCACTAAAATCAAATGATAATTCTTCCCATTCGTTAATTATAGTATTTGCAACTTTAATCTCTCCTTGTGCTCCTCCAGATGCGTTTACTAATTTAATTCCAACATCACTAATTACCGTTTTGTAAACCATGATTTTAATGGTAGAATTTGAAGCCGAAAGGTCCCAAGTAATTCCCATTTCACCATGTGCTGTTTCAGTTCCAACCCAAGGCGCACCCGCTTGTAAGGCTGTAATTTTAGCTACAGTTGTTGATGTATTTAATCCTGATGCACTTGGATTAGAAACAAATTCTAAAGGTGCATTTCCTACATTCTCGAAAACATTCCAAGACCAGTTAGCACCAAATCCTGTACTTTCAAAATCAATTGGAAGCGTTAGATTGTAATCACCATTGTTTCCTCCACCTGTAGACGATACTTGCTGAATATCATCATATAAAAACGTAGAATTTCCTGAGCCATCGCCAACATTTCCTAAATCAAATAAAAATACCAAAGCATCATATGTATCTGAAGGTTCACCTGTATAGTCAAACGTTATTGTTTCCCAAGCTCCGGTAACTGTTGTAACCATTCCAACTTCAACACTTATACCTCCATTAGTACTGTCTTCAAGTTTTAAAGCAATTGGGGTCCCAATAGGTGCTGTAGTATAAACTTTCATAGAAATAGCATTAAAAGTAGAAAAATCTAGTTTGTAATCTATAACCATTTTACTTCCTCCCCAAACTTGTCCACCATCTCTGACCATTTGTCCTATGTTGGCGCTTGTATTGATACCTGAAGGTTCTGAATTTTCCATTACTGTTGTAACTCCTCCATCAAAATCAATGAACGTAGGAACTGGTCCTTCAAAATCTTCAATCATTGATCCTGTTCCACTAGATGCTCCTTTATAAAAATATAAATTATCAATAAATACTGTTACACCATTAGAAACAAACAACATTTGTGTAATACCAGACATGTCAGTTGTAAAATCAGTTAATGGAATATCAACACTTACCCATTTGCCAAATTCTGTTACCGTATTTGCAACTTCTGATTCTTTTAATGGGTCACCATCTCCATAAGTTGTATTTACTATTTTGAATGCAATATTTTCAGCATCTAAAGTCCAATAATCAAAATGAACATATTCCATTCCTGAAACATCTGTTGGGTTATCGTAACTAGTAACAATTCCAGTATAATTTAAATAATCATATTTTAAAATGTTATCATCATCTATTGCAAAATCAGTTAAAGTAGTTGATTGACCCCAATCTGGATTCCATTCGCTTACTTCTACATTTGTATAAGCATCACTATATATAGAAACTACATCAGCTACTTCCCTACTTGGGGGATTTGTAGCTTTTACAAGTGGCTGTAAAATTTCTGTTACTTCAAAATCTACTTCAATATATTCAACAGTTTCAATTGCAGCACCTTTTGCTACAACTCTAATTGTATAAATTCCAGCTTCAGCATATGTATAAGCAGCAGTTTCACCAATATTAGCAGCTACAGGTTCATCATTACCTTCTTCGCCAAAATAAACATCAAAAGAAGTTGCAAAATCTGCAGTTGCCGTAACGTTTACTTGTTTAGAAATTGCTGCATCATTTTCAATAGTTACCAGTAAGTTTTCGGGAGTTTTAAAAGAAACCACTAATGCTTGTGTTATTTCAGTTTTTAAACTTGTAATTCCTGTAGCTACAACTTTAACATCATAAGTACCCTCAGCATATATATGCTGAATATTCTCTCCTTGTTTTATGCTTACAGCTTCTGCTGTTTCATCTCCTAACGAAATAGTATAAGTAACAGCCCCTTCACTATTTGGAGTTAATGTTACTAACCCAGTATTATCCTGAGTTACATTTAAAAGCAATGTTAAATTTGTTGGCGCTACTGCAGTAGACACAAAATCAACATTACCTAATTCATCTTCAGTACAGCTCCAAACGGCCGTAATAAGAAGAATAACGGTTAAAAAATACTTGAATGTTTTCATATGTTTTGTTTATTTTTTAATAATTCTGATTTTGACTCCAATTACCATTTGCGAATTGAATTTCTTCTAATGGAAGTGGGAATACTTCATTTTTATTAGCTGTAAAACCATCTATTTCCTGAGCTGCTCTTCCAGTTCTTACTAAATCGAAAAAGCGAAGTCCTTCACCTGCAAATTCTACTCTTCTTTCAGCTAAAATAGCATTGTACAAGTTTGAACCTGTAAAAGTTATTCTATGATCTTGGTCACCAAAAGCTCTGTCTCTTACTTCATTCAAATAAAGTAACGCTTTTGCATCATTTCCAGATTTACTGTAAGCTTCAGCAGCCATTAATAACACATCAGCATAACGAATTGCTCTATAATTATTTGGGTTGGTTAATTTTAAATCTGCCGCAGCATCTTCACTTCTTTTTCTAGGAATGTATTTTCTGTTAAAATAACCTGTATGCTCATTTTGTATGGTATATGTTACTTCAGGGTGTTCTTCTACCCAAGCATCCATATCTAGAATTGTTACCGCTTTTCTTAAATCGTCCTCTTCAAAAGCATCTACTATTTTTTGAGTAGGTAGATTAAAATTGTTTCCTGCAGTGAAGAAAGGACCTTCATATGAATTTGGACCTGCAAAACCTACTGCAACATTACCTTCAATAGCTTGCATGTAGCCATAACTTCCACCTTCTACATCTGTATATTGAATTTCAAAAACAGATTCAAGACCATTTTCTCCAGCCATTTCAAAAATTTCATCAAAATCTTCAACTAATGAATATCCTTCACTATCTATTACATCTTGTAATTTAGCAGCTGCAAGACCATATTTTTCTATTTGATTGGTATATGATGCTTCATATAAATAAGCTTTTCCTAGTAGTGCCAATGCAGCACCTCTTGTAGCTCTACCAACTTGAGAAGGTATTGGATTTAAATTCTCTGACGCAAAAATCAAGTCTTCATAAATTGCTGCATATACGTCCTCAACAGGTGAACGTGGAATTGATGTTTCATCTCCAGGAGCAAATCTTTTATCTCCTTTCATTGGAATAGGTCCAAACCATTTTACCAATTCAAAATGGTAATAAGCTCTAAGAAAGCGAGCTTCAGCTATAATTTGGTTTTTTCCTTCAAAATTGATATTGTCCTTAAATTCAAGAATGTAATTACTTCTTTGAACTCCGGCAAACATCCAATCCCATAATTTTTTAACTTCTGTATTTACAGATGTATGAATCATATCATCAACTTGCTGATACCCTGGAACATCGGTTGGACTATTTCCACCAGCCAATGTGTTATCTGAAGCCATTTCTCCCATTAAAACATTGACAAAAGTTGTTTGTAAAAGGTCATAAGCACCAATTAAAGCACTTTCGTATTCAGATTCAGAATTGAAATAATTCTCAGAATCAATAGAATATTCAACTGGACGTTCAACAAAATCATCGGTACAAGAAATTGTCAACGCCGAAAATACTGCTACTATTGTTATTGTTATATAAATATATTTTTTCATTATAATAGAATTAAAAATTAATGTTTAAACCTACCATATAGGTTTTTGGAATTGGATAAAAACCATCGTCTATTCCACCACCAATAGGGTTACCACTTGAAGCTCCTGGATCAAATCCTTTATATTTAGTAAATGTGAATAAGTTATTCCCACTTGCATATATTCTTAATTTACCAATACCTATTTTTTCTAAAACTTCAGAATTAAGAGAATACCCTAACTGAATGTTTTGTATTCTTAAATAAGAAGCATCTTCAACGTAATAATTTGACAAAACATTATTAGTTGATGCAGCAGTTGTAACTCTAGGTGAACTGTTAGTTGTTCCTTCACCTGTCCATCTATCTAGAGTATAATTTAAATTATTGGCATCAATTGCAATACTTTCATAATTACGTACCATATCATTTCCTACAGAAGCAAAAGTGTACATTAAAAAATCTAGTGCTTTATAATTAAATTGTAGATTAAGCCCCATAGTTGCTTTTGGAATTGGATCTCCAATATTCATTCTGTCATTTACATCAATAATATTATCATTATTAATATCTACATAACGAAAATCACCAGGTGCAGATTCAGCTCCTAAATCTGCCTGCGATGGATGTGCATCAATCTCAGCTTGATTTTGGAATATCCCATCAGTTTTGTATCCGTAGAAATAACCAATTGGTTGTCCAACTTCCATTCTAGATGGTGCTGGTTGTCCAATACTAAATACGCCACCTTCAATAAATTCAGTTCCGTTAATTTCTAAAACTTCATTTTTAAGGAATGTTACATTATAACCAACACTCATAGAGAAATCATTAGAAAAACTATTATTATAATCTATAGAAAATTCAAATCCAGAATTTTTAACTGTTCCTGCATTAATAGTTGGAGAAGAAGCACCTGGAGCCGCAGATCCAAGTATTCCTGAAGTTGGAATAGCCGGTATTAACAAATCTGCTCTTGTATCAATAAAATAATCTGCAACAATATTTACTTTGTTATCTAATATTTTCATATCCAACCCAACGTCAAATTTTCTTGCTTCCTCCCATTTCAAATCTGGGTTAGGAATTTGCCCTGTAGCTACACCATTTATTAATTCACCATCAAAAACATAAGTAGCTTCACCTGATAATTGTGAGATATAACCATTTGTTGGAATTTGATCATTTCCTAAAGTACCATAACTGGCTCTTAATTTCATAAAGTCAACTACCGTTGATTTTCCAAAAAAGTTTTCATCAGATAAAATCCAACCAGCAGTAAACGAAGGGAAATAACCTACTTTGTTTCCTGGTCCAAATTTTGTAGAAGCATCTCTTCTTATCATTGCTGATAATAAATATTTTCCTTTAAAATCATATTGTAATCTTCCAAAATATGAAAGTCTTCTTTCGTCATAATTGTATGATCCAACTGGTATTACTCCAGGAGCTGGTGCTCCATTTGCTAATGAAATATCAGCATTGCTCCAAGTATTGTTTGGTATGTCGTAACCTGTTGCATATAATCCATTACCCCATTCTTTAAAAATAGTATTTCCAATTGTACCAACAAGTTTGTGATTATTCAATTCTTTTGTATATGTTGCGTATAAATCAAAAGAATAGTCATTATTGTTGATTGCATTTTGATTAACTGAACTTATACTTACATCAAAAACTTTACCGCCATAATCAACAATTTTAGAAAAACTTTTACCTTCACTATTTGAAGTGTTAAAACCCATTGAACTTGACAAAACTAAACCTTCCATTATTGTATAATCCAATCCGAAATTTCCATTTAGTTTTTTGAAGTTATAATCGTTATAATTGTTAGCAATTTGAGCCAAAGGATTTATCATTTCGTTTCCTAATCGTCCTAATGGGAAAACTGTGTAATCACCATTGGAATCATAAGGAGCTAGTGTAGAAGGGCTATTAACCGCATTTAATAGTACAGATGCATTACCGCCTTCTGGTAATGTTTTTCTATTGAAATAGGTATATGTTACATTGGATTTTAATTTTAAATCATCTGAAAGCTCTGCTCCTAAAGATATTCTTGCTGTATTTCTTAAAAAGCCAGATTTATTTCCGCCAACAATACCTTCTTGATCTAAATGAGAACCACTTACAGCATAGGTGATTTTTTCAGAACCTCCAGACATTGACAAATCGTGACTTATTATAGGCACTCCTTTACCAAAAACTTCATCTTGCCAATCTGTTCCTCTTCCAATATCTGATACATTTGAATAAGGAATTGGATCTCCTCCACTTACATAAGCTTCATTTAACAAAGCTGCATACTCTGATGCATTTAAAACATTTATTTTCTTGGAAGTTTCTTGAAAACCAAAATAAGTATTGTAAGAAATTTTTGCTTTCGCATTCTTTTTACCCATTTTTGTAGTTATTAGAATAACTCCATTTGCAGCAGCAGAACCATAAATTGCAGCTTGCGCATCCTTTAGTACAGTAATTGTTTCAACATCACTTGGATTTAACAAACTTAAATCTCCAATGTATCCATCAATAATAGTTAGGGGTTTATTTTCACCGTTTGTAGCAATACCTCTAATACGAATATTAATGTCGGCACCTGGAGCTCCTGAGGTAGTAGTTACATTTACACCTGAAACTGTACCTTGTAAAGCTTGCTCCATTTTTATAGGTTTTAAGTCTTCTAATGTTTTAGCGCTCACTACAGACACCGCACCTGTTACTTCCCTTTTTTTCTGAGTTCCGTATCCTACAACTATAACCTCATCTAAACTTTGAGTGTCTTCATCAAGTGTAACTTTTAAAAAAGTGTTATCCGAAACAACAATTTCTTTGTTTGAATACCCGAGATAAGAGAATACTAATGTTTCTCCTTTTTGAACATTAGACACAATAAAGTCTCCATCGAAGCCTGTAGAAGCTCCCTTTAATGTGTTTTTGACAACTATAGATACGCCTGGTAAAGGTTCTCCATTAGTGTCGACTACAATTCCTTTGATTTCATAATTTTGGGCATATCCAAATATGCCTACAAAACATAGAAAAATTGATAATAGAAGTGGTTTCATATAATTATTAATTAAGTTTTAATAAAATTAGTCTTAAATGTTTGTTAAGAATCAAATCACACCTATACATAAATCATACAGTATTTAACAAGCAATGCAATAATCTACCATACATACAAGGTAATTCTGCATACTTCCATTGATTTTATTAAGAAAATCGGAATAGTTATGATTCAAAAAAGAGGATGAAAAAAAATAGTAAAAACGCTAACGAAAACCTTAGAGTTTTTAAAATGTTGTGGTAATGTTGTAGTGTTTAACACACTTGTAGCGGTAAGTTATATGCTTAAAATATACTCAACAAGGTTATTTTCATGTGATAAGTCCATTTTTTTACGCAATCGGTACCTTTTTATCTCAACACTTCTAGGAGAAATATTGAGTAAAGGTGCAATTTCCTTTGATGATAAATTTAAACGTAAATAAGCACATAAACGTAAGTCGTTTGGTGTTAATGTAGGATGTGTAGATTTTGCCTTCTTTAAAAAATCTCTATCCGTATTATTAAATGCTTCTTTAAACAATTCCCAATCATCATTATTAGTTAAGTTTTTATTAATTATTTTAATAACAGGTTTCACATTACTTTCATCCTTCACATTAGTTAATTCACTTTTTATAACACTTAACAACTCATTTTTTTTAATAATATTCATAGTTGAAACAGCAAGTTCTCGCGTTTTACTTTCAATATCATTATGTAATTTTTCATTTTTCATTTTCATAATAACCTTTTCATTCTCTAATTGAGCTAAAGAAAATATACGTTGCTTTTTTTCAATTATCTTTATTTTTTGCTTTTTATAATATCTTTTATTAAAAAAATGAATGACTAATATTAACCCTATAAATAAAAGAAAGTATACAAATATCATTTCCCTTGTAATATACCAAGGTCTCTTTATTGAAAAAGAATAGGAGGCAATATTATTTGATACTATATTTCCTATTTGTGCGTTCACTTTAAAATTATAGTCTCCAAATGGTAAATTTTTAAATGAAGCATCCGAATTTGGTGACCAATCACTCCATTCATTATACAACCCCACTAATTGATATTGATAATTAACATTAGTGTAGGCTCCAAATTTAGGAGCACTAAAAGTGAAAAACATATTATTCTCCTTAGATTTAAACTCCATTGCGCCAATTAATGGAACTAGTTTTTTTTCAGAATTCAATTTGCTATTTTGTATTGAATTAATCCTTATTTCAAAGTTTTTGTTTGTTAGTTTATCTAAATCTAAAATAATATAGCCGCTTGAATTCCCAAATAAATACTTTTGATCATTAATGTGAGTAATACTTTCATAACTTACAAGATCTCTTCTTAACGATGCCGACAATTCAATTTTTGTTGATTTAAGCTTGTTATTTAATTTCCCTGGAGAGAAATAAACAACATGTTTATCCGTAAATCCCCATAAAGTATTTGTTTTAGGTTCTGAAATTAAATTCCCTGATATATATCCTTCATTTTGAAGTAAGTTTTCAGTAAACACTGATTCTTTAGTGAATTTTTGCAGTGTATTATTGTATTTATAAACTCCATTAATTGAAGTATAAAATAAGTTATTATTATATGCTACTAAACCAGATTTAAACCCTTTTGGTGCGCTAATATCTGTTTTATAATCTAGTACTTTCGAAAAAGCACTATCTACATCAATTCTAAAAACCCCCTTATACTCGTGATTTACAAATATTCTATTGTTAGAATCTAACTCTAAATACCTGCTTGATATATCAAATCCTTTAATTTTATTTCTAAAACCCCATTTATTATTCCTTTTTTCTAAAACATTTAACCCGTTATAATTTCCTTGTATTAAAATATTTTTATTGTTTATTACAGGTTTTATATCCCAAGTACCCATAACATTTGAAATTAAATTTACGCTGTCTTCACTTACAATAAATGTCCCCGAATTATGTCCACAAAATAATGTATTATCATATTCTTTGAGTTTCCATACTTGCCCTTTTGTCCCTTCAATAAATTTAAAATTAGCATTGCTATGTATCTTTTTATAAAACAATCCTTGATTAGTACCCAAATATAGATTTTCATTAAAAATTGCTGAAGTATAAACGGTGCCTAATTTCCCATTAACATCATTATAAACACTAAAGGGTGAATTAAAATTTACCACACTTATACCATTATCTAAACCTAGCCATACATTATTTTCCTCATCTTCAAATATGGATAAAACAGTGTTATTGTTTAAACCTGTTTCCTGATTAATTTTATGAAGTATATTTCCAGTATTATCTAAATGATAAATCCCTTTAGAAATTGTTCCTAATATTATACTGCCATCACTTAATTGCTTACTACTATAAACACTGGTTGTGGCTAAAATACTATCGGCTTGTATATTCCATTTGGTGAGTTTCCCTTCAGAAATATAATAAAACCCTTTTTCCTGAGTTTGAAATAGAATTTTTTTATTAATAGAAAATATGTTTACAACTATATTAGTTCTTAAAATAGCATGATTTGATATTAAAACTGGAGTACCATTTTCAATTCTATAAATACCATCATTCATTTTCTGAAAATAGATACTTTCATCAACTTTAAAAACCTTTGGAAGTGAAGTTTTTGAGTTGATTATTCGAAAAGATTCATCAATTGTATTAAAAATATAAATGCGATGTAGAGATTGAAACAAAATCCAGTTGTCAACTTTTAAAATATTCCAAAACTCCTCTTCTAAAAGAGGTTCTTGCAATTTATCACTCAACGAAGAATACTCCAAACTACCAAATTTGTTTATTTTCCAATAACCAAATTGCATATAACAACCGGTATAAATACGATTGTCTATTACATTTACCGATCTAATTACCGTGTTGTTAGGTGAAGGATACAATTGCCATTTTGCACCATTAAATTCTAATAAGCCTTTATTATTAGCAACATAAATACGCTTTTCAGCATCTTGTGAAATCGCCCAGTTTTGATTTTCAGCCCTGTAATCTTCTGAAGAATAATTTTGTACCGGCGGTAATTCCTGAGCATTTAAAAAAATAGCATTTAAGAATGTTAGGAGTAAAATTGTGATATTTCTAAATTTCATTTTTTGCAGCTATTATAATTACAATATTACAATTTTTATTGCAGTTCCTATTAGGTTAAAAACTACTTCTTTATAAGTTAAGCATTCCAAAAATACACTTTCTTGAAATAGGCTAACAAAAAATTAGCTCCTTTCCTAAAACAGAAAATCTTACTTACTTAGTTTTACGCTTATTGAGTACTCCATAAATTGAAGTCAATATTTTAGTTTCCAATTTTGGTTTACGGAAGGAAAAACAAACATACTAACGTTTGTATAAATCACTACTAATAGTATAAATTTTTAAGGAAGGATAATTCTGTTTCATTTGCAAATCAGTAAAAAAAATTTATTTTTAGTAAGTTGGTTAAATCTAGGAAATTATATTGAAGTGAATTATAAACATAAAAAAACAGTTTAGTAAAAACTAAACTGTTTATTAAAGAAATTTTTCTTTAGTAGAGCTAACAGAAAATAGTTCTAACAGTTTAATAGAAAATTTGAAGGAATTTGAAATGTTTAATTCCGTAAAATAAAAAACCTTCAGCCTAAATAAGTTGAAGGTTCTACTGGTAGCGGGAGATATTGAATTATCTGCCAGAAATATAAGTATAAAAGATTTTTTAAAGGTTGTTGAATTCAATGAAAACTTCTTTTAAAACTAGAATGATAAAATAGAATATGTTTAAATGAACCGTTTCATCATTCTAAAAGACAAACAATCTTTCTTTAATTTACCATTACTTTAAGATTTCATTTCAATAATAACCGCTCACTTAAGAAAATGTTAACACCTGTATACTTTTTACTAGCGATTTAAGAATTATAATTTATTTAATTAAATCTCACTATGCACATAATATTTAATTAACTATATTCGTAATAAAAATTGAATATATATAATTATACCTTTTTCTATATCTCATTAAATTTTCTTTTTTAGAAAAAAAATGAAATCGGATAAAGAAAACAAAAACATACGTTTATCCCGATAAATTAAATGATGAACAGTATATATTAAACGGATATAACACGTTACCAAACATAAAAAAAATCATCGTATGCATTTTAAATTGACAGAGGAAATTATTAAATTGAGTAATTCTGACACTTGGAATAATGCAAAAGTTGAATGGAGTTTTGAATATGCATATTACAGCGAGGACTTACAAACTTGTCTTTGCGGACATTACCCAATTAAAAATATTTGTGTAATTAAAAACACCGAAAACAGAAATGAAACAGAAGTTGGAAATTGTTGTGTAAATAAATTTTTAGGAATTGAAGATGGAAATAAAATTTTCAGCTCAATCAAAAAACTGAAAAATGATTTATCCAAAAGTATGAGTTCTGAAGTTTTAGAGTACTTAAGAAAAAAGAAAGTATTGACCGATTTCGATTACTCATTTTATTCAGATACTATTAGAAAGAGAAAATTATCGAACAAACAATTAGTAATTAGAGAGCGAATAAATCAAAAATTAATTGACTTTACGAGTTACGAATCAAATTCTAATTTTTCAAGGATAAATCTTGTTCAAAAATGGGCAGAGGATAAATCTTGGTTTGATAAATCGTTTATATTATCATTAAAATCCAGTTGTGAAAAAAAAGGAAAATTATCAGAAAAACAGACAATTGCACTTGAAAACATTATAACCAAATTGAAAATTGAGTAAAAACGTTTGGTAACACCTCATAAAATTTATGCTTACTTTTAAACTAAATAACGAACCGACAAACATTCAACTAACGATTTGCCTCGTCCGAAAAATCTCCGATTTTCCAGTCGCACAAATCTTATAAAAACTCGTTGGCTGTCATTAAATCAGAATAATTGAAATATGAAGAAACAATTAATAATTTGCTGTTTCATTTTGACAAATACTCTTGCTTTTTGCCAAGAAACGAATCCTGAATTAGTAAAATATGTTTCTTTTCTAGAAACACAAAACACAAGTGCAAAAGACTATATAATTAACTTGTGGAATAAATATGACATCGTTGTTTTATGTGAAAGAAACCACGGTGAAATGACTCAATACGATTTGATATATGATATTGTAAGTTCTGATTATTTTAAAAAAAATATAGGAAACATTTTTACAGAAATAGGTTCAGTTAATAAACAACAAGATGTGATAAATTTTACTAAAACTCATTTCTCAGATTCTAAAGAAAAAGAAAAACAACTTCTTAATCTTTACAGAAATATTCAATGGGGAGGTTGGGGAACAGCAAATTTCTACTATTTTATTGATAAATTAAACACTCTTAATTCTACGCTACCAACAGAACAAAAAATTAATTTATTTACATCTGGAGCAAAAGACCCAACAAAGGAAAATCTTTCAACAAAAGAGGATTTTTTAAAATATTTTAAAAACACGAATCATCACAAAGATAGCACGATGGCTCAAAACATTATAAATGTTTATGATAGTCTAAAACTAAATTCAGTAAGAAAAAAAAGTTTAGTAATTATGAATTACAGACACGCTTTTTCTAAAAGTTTCTTTGAAAATCAAGATAAAAATGTTGGGCATAAATTATTTGAGACTTATCAAAATAAAATAGCAAATGTATTTTTAAACTCATTAGTATTTACTGAAATCACAATCAAATCTGATAAAAACAAAGCTTATAAGGAAAGTGTGCAACGACCTATTCATAATGGAAAATGGGATGCGTCTTTTGAAATTGCAAATAAAGAAAACTTAGGATTCGACTTTCAAGACAACCCTTTTGGAAATGATTATTTTGATAATTTCCCTTATGTAAAACACAATTATGATTATAAAGATATTTTTACAGGATTTGCTTTTTACTTACCCTTGAATAAGCATTTCGAATCTTGGGGAATCTCAGGATATTTAGATAACGGATTTGAAGATGAATACTATAATAGACAAAAATTCATTACAGATGCCATAGGTAACGGAGAAATTACAAAGGAAAATTTGAAATATATGGGAAATTCCAATGAGTCGAAATACGATGATTATGACATCATAATTGAACAAGTTAACAAATGGCTGAACAAATAATAAACGTCAGCCAACACCTCATAAAATTTATGCTTAAATTTGAACTGATACAAACG
>TARA_R110001583_G_scaffold11613_14_pt1 | contig 13429 bp, 12 predicted proteins | sample TARA_R110001583 | Tara Oceans TARA_R110001583 (sample SAMEA4398432) | marine metagenome | biome: Polar Biome; feature: [MES] marine water layer (ENVO:01000295) within the mesopelagic zone...; material: water (ENVO:00002006), including particulate matter (ENVO:01000060) such... | reverse complement strand
TTTTATAATAAGTACAAAAAAGGGGCTAATGATTAGCCCCTTTTTTAGTAGATATAGTTGATTCTATTAAGCCAAAATTAATGCGATAGAATTTGATCCAAGAACAATTTCAAACGATCTGATTGTGGGTTATCAAAGAACTCGTGTGGTTCATTTTCTTCAATAACTTGTCCTGCATCCATAAAGATAACTCGGTCTGCTACTTTCTTTGCAAACCCCATTTCATGGGTTACACAGATCATAGTGATCCCTTCGTCAGCTAATTCCACCATTACATCTAGTACCTCTGACACCATTTCAGGATCCAGTGCTGATGTTGGTTCATCAAATAACATTATCTCAGGGTTAATACATAAGCAACGTGCAATTGCTACACGTTGTTGCTGCCCACCCGATAATTGATTTGGGTATTTATGTGCTTGGTCCGCAATCTTTACACGTTCAAGGTAATACATAGCGGTTTCGATAGCTTCTTTACGTGGTTTTTTATGTACCCATGTTGGAGCAATCAATAAATTTTCTAACACTGATAAATGTGGGAACAAGTTAAAGTGTTGGAATACCATTCCCACTTGAGCACGTATATGACGCACGATCTTCACATCATCAATTAGCTCTGTACCATTAATATGAATATTACCTTGCTGGAATTTCTCCAGGTGATTTAAACAGCGAATAGTGGTTGACTTACCTGAACCCGATGGACCACAAATAACTACTTTTTCACCTTTTTTAATGTTTAGATTTACATCTTTTAGTACATGGAAATCACCATACCACTTGTTGACGTCCTTCATTGTAATCATAAATTCTTGGTCTGACATGATGTTTCCTTTTAATGCTCGGTGTTAAATTTGCGTTCAATCGATTTTGAATATTGTGACATTGTAAAACAACATACCCAGTAGATAAGGGTTACAAAAACATAACCTTCTACTTCGTAGCCTAGCCAATTGGTATCACTGTTTGTCATAGTTACCATTGCTAAAATGTCGAATAAACCGATGATTAAAACAAGCGTAGTATCTTTAAATAGTGAGATAAATGACCCCACTAAGTTAGGGATAGATATTTTTAAAGCTTGTGGAAGAATAATTAGAATCATTCCTTGCCAGTAACTTAATCCTAGCGCTTCACTTGCTTCGTATTGACCTTTTGGTATTGCTTGTAGACCACCACGAACAACTTCTGCAATATAAGCCGCTTGGAATAAAGTGATACCGATTAATGCACGTAATAGTTTATCGAATTCAATACCGTCATGGAAAAATAACGGCAACACTACCGACGCCATAAATAAGATAGTAATAAGCGGCACGCCACGTACAAACTCAATAAAACCAATACATAAGGTTCTAAGAATTGGCATATCAGATTGACGACCTAAGGCTAATACTATCCCGATAGGAAACGAAGCAATAATACCCACCGCAGCAACCAAAATAGTGAGCATTAATCCGCCCCATTTTTCAGTTTCTACAGCTTCTAAACCAAACCAACCACCACTGATCAAAACAAAGCAAACAATTGGAAAAAGAATAATAAGTACAATTTTGACTTTGACGTTTTTAATAAACTTAAGAGACATTAAAAATGCGACACAAATTAATGCAACTAGGTTAGGGCGCCAGTGTAAGTGTTCTGGGTAAAAACCATAAATAAATTGGTCGAATTTCTCGATGATAAATATCCAACGAGCACCTTGCTTAACTATTTCGTCTTGCGTACCACTCCAGGTTGCATCAAATATCATCCAATTCAACAGGGGGGGGACAGCAATGTAAAGTAGGTAGATACCAAGTAAACTGAGTAAACTATTCTTTATATCTGAAAATAGATTTTCTCTTAACCAGAAAATTATGCCTTTATTAGCCGTTGGTGCTGGCTTGGCTTCTTTCATTGTATAAGTTGCCATTTTATCGTCCTTGTATAGCCATTTTGGCATTAACCCAGTTCAATAACAGTGAGATAACAATACTGATAATGAGGTAAACAGCCATGGTCATGAGTATGATTTCAATTGCTTGGCCAACTTGGTTTAATGTTGTTCCTGAGAATAAAGTTACTAATTCAGGGTAACCAATTGCGGTTGCTAAGGATGAATTTTTAGTTAAGTTTAAAAATTGATTAATAACCGGGGGAATGATCACGCGTAAAGCTTGTGGTAAAACGACCTTAGTTAAAATAACATGCTCTTTCAAACCTAATGATTTAGCTGCTTCTTTTTGTCCTTTAGGAACCGATTCAATACCAGCACGAACTGCCTCTGCGATATAGGTTGCAGTATAAATACTCAATGCAAACAATAACGCTAATAGCTCGGGAATGATGCTTAAACCACCTTTAAAGTTGAAACCTTTTAATGCAGGGTATTCAGCAGAGATAGGTTGACCTGCGATGAAATAAACTAAAGTAGGGGCTATCACTAATATAGCAATCGATACTTTAAAAATTGGGAACTCTTCACCCGTCTCATCATGACGCTTGCGTGACCAACGTACTAGGTATATCACCGCAGCTACCGCAAGAATCAACGCGATCATAATTGCGCCACTACCACTTTCAAAAATAGGCTCTGGTAATAATAAACCACGGTTATTTAAAAATACGCTGTCTAAATAATTCATACTGTTACGGGTACTAGGTAAAGCAGCAAGTACTACGTTATACCAAAATAAGATTTGTAATAGGATTGGGATATTACGAAATGTTTCTATATAAATAAGTGAAAGTTTAGATATTATGTAATTATTTGATAAGCGTCCTACACCAATTAATAACCCTAATATTGTCGCAAAAATAATCCCTAAAACAGAGACTAATAATGTATTTAATAATCCAATAATAAATACATCAAGATAAGTAGATGAACCATCATCGTAATCAACAAGTGTTTGGCTGATACCAAAACCTGCCGTATTGTTTAAGAATGAAAATCCAGTTGTTATGCCGCGTTGTTCAATATTGTCGAACATGTTATTAGCAAAATAGAATGCACATAATATAACGGCTATTAAAGAGATAACTTGGAAGAAGATTGCACGGTGTTGAGGATTGTTTAAAAAGCCTTTACCGTTTACTGAGAGTTGTTTGTTTTTCATAATATGCCTTTAAAGCAGCGGGGAAAAAGGGGAGAAGAAACTTCCCCCCTAAGGTACTGTTTAAAATTAACGAATTGGCATTGCGTACATTAATCCACCTTTATTCCATAGTTTGTTTAAACCACGGTCAATGTTTAGTGGTGAGTTTTTACCTACGTTGTTGTCAAACATTTCGCTGTAGTTACCTACTTGTTTCACAATTTGGTAAGCCCAATCAGATTTAAGACCTAAGTTTTCACCGGCTTTACCTGATGTACCTAATAAACGTTTGATACCTGGATTTTCAGATTTAAGCATTGCTTCAGCATTGCTAGATGAAACACCTAACTCTTCCGCTTCTAATGCCGCGAATAAACTCCAACGTACTACGTTAAACCATGCATCATCACCTTGACGAACTACAGGGCCAAGTGGTTCTTTTGAAATAATCTCTGGTAATACCAATACTGATTTTGGATCATCCATTTTTAATTTTAGACCGTACAACTGAGAAGCATCTGATGTTACTGCATCACAACGACCTTTTTTGAAACCATCAATTGTCTGACCTGATGTGTCATAAGTAACGGCTTTATATTCCATATTGTTGGCTGTAAAATAATCAGTTAAGTTAAGCTCTGAAGTTGTACCAGCTTGAATACAAAAAGTTGCACCATCTAACTCTTTAGCAGATTTAACACCTAATTTTGCGCTGATTAAGAAACCTTGACCATCGTAATAGTTAACACCAGCAAAGTTTAAACCTAGTGATGTATCACGTGTTGCTGTCCATGTTGATGCGCGAGAAAGTAAATCGATTTCACCACTTTGTAGTGCTGTAAAACGTTCTTTTGCAGTTAGTGGAATGTATTTAACTTTTTCTGCATCACCTAATACTGCACTGGCAACTGAGCGACAAAAGTCAACATCAATTCCTTTCCATACACCTTTTGAGTCTGCTGCAGAGAAACCAGGAATACCTGTAGATACACCACAGTTAAGCACATCCTTTTTAATTACATCTTCTAACGTATCAGCCTGAGCTAGAGTAGGTACTATTGCACTAAGACCAAATAATAGAGCTAATTTTGTCACTTTCATCGTGTTTTCCTTGTGGCTAAAAATAATATACAAATAAACTATGAATATATAGGTACGTGATTTAAAACGATATTAATATAAATTAAGTTAGGCAATTTACATGCCACTTCATATATTCAACAATATCCATATTAGAATAGGTGAGCAATTTGTATGCCACCTATATATTGAACAAGGCACATCATAAGTTAGCGTTATGTTTTTACTACCCCCTAAAGCTTATATCTGTCATATTTTATGATTTGAGTCATATTTTGGTGTTTTTTTTAATAGAAAGTGCGTTTGAAGTGTCATTTGTGAGTAAATTAATCTGCTTATAATTCACCCACAAATAAGAAGAAGTTTAAGGATTAATGTTGTTGAGCGAATTAAAGTTGCTGGCAATTGTTACTTGATGGTGCATTTTTATTAGTTTTAATAGCTGCTGTGCATCCCAGTGGTGCGTTTGTGCAGAGCAAGCTAGCTCTAATTGTTGTAAATTAAGTATAAGTTGTTGTTTTTTGTCTTCACTTAACCCAGTAAAAGTAGTTATTTGTTGCACTTGAGTAATTGCTGCTTGCTGTGATTGCAAATATCGTAACAAATTCCCATAAACTTGGTTTGGTTTTGCTTGTTTTAACGCATTTAATAATTGTTGATATTGTTTATTATCGGTTACAACGTGGTTAGCTTTGTTTGTATTCACTTTATCGTTACGTCTACTTTTTAGGTGATAAAAGCTAAGTAAAATCAGTAATAACAATAAAACTAAGGTGCTTATTTTCCATATCAATAATTGCCCATATTCACCCTTTGTGGTGTTTTTATGTTGTTGTATAGCGGCCGTAAGGCTTGATTGATCTGTGCTATTACTGTTAATGCTACTATCGCTGTTGATATTACTCGCATTACTTGTGGTGTTCTTGTTGCTATTATTACTTCGTAACGCTGCTTTTATCGTTAAGGTTTGCGCAGGTAAGGTCGCAAATTCTTGTTGCTCGGTTTTGCTATTCCACCATGGCACTTTGATTTCCGGTAAAATAAGTTGACCACTTTTATCTGCAATAATCGCATGTGTAATAGTACGTTGGCTGTATAACATACCTTCGAGAGTACCTTGCTTTAAATCATCTTGATCTGGGTAGTAGCGTAATGAGCTATCATAATTGAGTTTGATTTCAGGCATCTTTTCTAAGGCGATTGATGCAACCCGTAAACTAATACTACGAGTAATTGGATCGCCAACAAAAAGTGCTTGCTGTTGTAAGTTATTATTTTCTATTAAATGTACATCTTCACTGATTAACCAGTCACCTTGATAACTAGCTGGCATCTCTTTTACTGTTATCGCTACATTATTGCCACGAATATTAATGGGTTGTGCAATGATTCTATTTTGCCAATCATTAACACTGATATTTTTACGAATAGAGCCAACTAATAATGGAGAATTTATATTTACTTCACCCGCTTGTGAGGGGGTGATTTGGTATTGATAGGTAAATAATTGGTAGCGTACCCCGTTGCGTACGATCTGAGTTGATTTATCATCTGCTACTATGCGCTCAATACTTGCAGCTTCTAATATTGGTGCTTGTACATCACCATCTATAATATTTTCAGATACGTAGATTTTAGTTTCTAAAATAATCGGTTGATCCAGGTAAACCTTAGATTTATTTACGCTATTTTCAATGAAAATGGTGTCGTTAGGTGTTGATTGCTGCTGTTCACCGGCTTCTTTTACTTCAATATTAATAGCCTGAGTTACAGTATCTCCTAAGGTGAGGGGAGGGATAGTAAAAGTACCTATCTTTTTCGCCTTTAATCTTAATAACCAAGTAATTTTTCTAGTAATATCACCATTAATCATAGATGTATTTTGGCTGCGAGAAGGGCGACTCACTTCGAAGTTATCGTTTAATTGGTTTGTATCTAGTTGATATTCTGAGCCCGTATCATTGACCTCTACGGTTAATATAAAAGTATCTCCAAGAAATACCTGATTATTGTTTACTGAAGCAGTTGCTTGGATATTTGCCCAAGCAGATGAACTGAACGCCACTAAAAGCAGGGCTATATTTAAACATTTATGTAAAAACGGCATTACCAGATTTCTCCGTTATTTTTTTGTAAAACAGGTTTATTCGCTGATCGTTTACGGTACTCAAGCTGCATTTTATTACGTAATAATAATGATGGATCATCAGGCATGTTTTTTAACCAGATAGGTAAATCTTCATACTCTTGATTAGTTTCTTGTTCATTAGTGAGTGATGCGGCTTGCATTTTTTGCTCACCACTTTTTTCAGCCTCTTGCTCTGCTGCTACTTGTTGTTGCTCGCTTTCAGATTGCTCTTGCTGGTCTTGTTGAGATTGCTGACTTTGCTGGTCTTGTTGAGACTGCTCACTCTGCTGATCTTGGCTTTTTTCAGACGACTGTTGGTCATTTTTTTGATCGTCTTTTTTATCTTGTTGCTGATCCATTTGTTGTTGTTTTTCTTGCTCTTGTTTCTTTTGTTGCAACAGTTTTTCAACCGCTGCTTTATTAGTTTGGGCTTGTTTGAAGTTAGGGTTTATTTTTAAAGCCGCATTAAAGCTAGTTAGTGCTTGTTCATACTTTTCCTGCATTGCTTGCGCATTACCTAGGTTATAAAGTGTGTTGGCATTGTTTGGTTGCTCAGCATTTTGGCCTAAATAGGCGGCTTCAGCTTGTTTATATTGTTTATCTTTAAATAAAGCGGCAGCTTTCCAGTCCGAGCTTGAAAATGCTTCACTGGCTTGTTTGTAGTTTTTTTCTTGAAACGCTTGATAGGCATTTTGCTGATCATTTTTCCAAATAGATGCTTCTACTTTAGGAATGCCTAATGGTAAGGTTAATGCTAATAAAACAATATAAAAAACACCTTTTCTAAATAACAATAAAAACAGCGGTATCAACAATAAACTGAGCCAGTAACCATCGTCAATTAACTGTTTGTTATCGGTTTTTTTTGATGATTCACTGTTTTCTTTGCGTAGTTTCTGGCTGTTATAGTTATTAGCTAATGATGAAATATCTTTTCCTTTAATATCAAAGGTGAGATATAAACCATCACTAATTTGAGTAATTGGGTAAAGTGTATCGGCCTCTAGTGTAGGGATCACTATGTCACCATTAGCATCTTTTAATAAACCACCCTCGGGTAATTTAATCGCAGCTCCTCTTGGTGTTGCCATTGCTAAAACAGATACCATCCATTTTGAGCCATTAACCATCTCCTGCATCTTATCTAAGCTAGTTTGGTCAAAACCATCAGTAATAAAGACAATCTGGCCTTGCTGATAACCTGCATTTTTCAGTAGTGAAATGGCTTTTTGTAACGCTAAATCTGGTCTTGAACCTCTTACTGGCATTAAATCCGGTGACAAGTACGGAATATGGTTAATGATGGATCTACTATCCATGGTCAGTGGGGTGATGGTAAAAGCATCTCCCGCGTAAGCAATTAATGCCTTTTCACCTTCAGTCCATTGTTTTAGTAGATCGATTGCTTTGTATTTTGCACGACTTAAACGATCAGGTTTTATATCGGTTGCATACATTGAATAGGATAAATCAAATGCAATCACTTGCGCTTTTTGCATTTCATAAACCGGTAGCTCAACACTTCGTATGCTCGGCCCAGATAATGCAATACAAGCAATAACCGCTAAGGCATTCAAAGCTAATCGATTATTTTTAGTCGTTTCAGGCAAAGTAACTAAATGTTCACTTAAGTGATTAGCAATAATGTTGGTTTGTTTGAACTGATTACGTTGGTATCGCCATAAATTAAATGCAATCACAATTAATATGCCAAGTAACCAGTATGGGCGGATAAAATCTAATTCACCAAAGGTGCTGTTAAAGTTCATCTTCACCTCTTATTTTTAATGTCATAACAACCACTAATAAAATGGCTATTGCTAATGATAGAGGCCAGAAAAATAGATTTTTTTCAGGGCGAAACTCTAAAAACTCACTATCTACAGGTTGTAATTTATTGATAGTGTCGTAGATTTTTTGTAAATCATCTTGGTTTCTGGCTCGAAAATATTGACCATTAGTCACAGAGGCAATTTCAGTTAATGTTTTTTCATCTAAGTCTGCAGAAGGGTTAATTCTTTGATTTCCAAAGAAACCTCGTTTAATCATCTGATCCGCGCCAATACCGATGCTGTAAATTTTAATGTTATTTTTGGCGGCTTGTTTTGCAGCTGCAATGGGTTTTATTTTCCCCGATGTATTCGCACCATCAGTTAATAGGATCAATACACGTTGTTCATTTTTATTTTCAACAAAACGTTTTATCGCCATCGCAATCGATTCACCAATCGCAGTACGGTTACCAACTAAACCTATCTCTGTTTCATCCACCATGGTTGAAACTGTTTCTACATCAAAAGTTAACGGTGTTTGTAAATAGGCATGATCTGCAAATAATATTAAACCAATTCGGTCACCCTTACGTTGTTGTACAAAGTCTTTAACAATTGATTTAACTAGTGTTAAACGATCAACGGTAGTGCCGTTTAATGACATATCAACTTCTTTCATACTGCCCGATAAATCCAAGGATAAAATCATATCGCGGCTTTTCTGTTGAATGCGAATCGGTTGATCATACCAAATAGGTTTAGCTACTGTTGTTAGTAATAATAACCACAATAACCACGCTATAATAGAGCTTATTAATGGATTGCTTTTAACTGACTTTTGTTGATGTAATCCATCCGCAAGTGGGATCCATACCTGTGTAAAAGACTGTTTTTTAGGGCTTAAAAAATAACGTACTAATAAAGGAAGCGGTAATAAAAGAAAAAACCACCAGTATTCAAATTCAAACATATTTTTTACCTGCTAACTGTTCATTCTTTAAAGCTAACGTATGACGAGCTTTAACTTGTGCTGGCAATGCTTGTATCCATTTTTTGGCAGATGCAAAGTCCTTTTCAGTACAAGGGGAGTTGTCTTGATATAAACGCCGGCAGAACTCATGTTGGTTATTAAATAATGCAACATTTGGATGTGCACTATGTTCTTGTAAAAAGATAAACCATGCTTGACCGGTGATTGATGCAACTTGCTTTCGAGAGTAATAGTGTAAACATAACCCTTTTAATAATTGGTTTAATTGTGCAAAGCTAGCGTTATCTTTTTGTAATTGCGTTAATGAAGTTAACGCTTGTTTAACTATTTTTTGCTTGTTGAGATAGCGCTTAATGAAGACTACCGTTAATGCACTCACTATAATAATAGCCGCTAATATTAACCAATAAATAGGTGCAGGTGGCCATGCACAAGGAGCTTGTGCTGGAATAATAATTTGTTCAAAAGGGTTATCGAGCGTAGACATTAAATTGCTCCAATAATGGGGTGGCAGAGCTGATATGGTAATGCGCTATACCATATTTGAGTAAATTATGTTCCATTAACTGTTGACGTTCACTTGCTGCTTCTTGATATGATTTTTGTTGGCGCAGACTGCGTAAAAAACCACTGCCTTTGATGGAGTTGATCTTTAAACCTGATTGCAAAGCTTGCTTAGGTAAATGAGATTCAAGCGGATCACTAATTTGCCATACGGTCACTTGATTATGGCGGCGCATTAAATTAATTAATTTATAACACGCCTCATCTAACTGAGAAAAGTCACTAATTAAATGCACTTGGCTACCTGTTTGTACTAAATGCGAGAGCCTTTTCAGTTGTAAAAAAAGTGATTGCTGTTGCTCTGTTTTGAATGCAATTTTTTTACATAGTATTTGGCTTTGGTGTAAAAATGCCATTAAACCTTTACTACGAGAGGTGGGTTTTAGTTCTGCAACTTGTTGTTGATTAAATACAATGCCACCCAATCTGTCATTACGTTGTTTTGCTTGCCAACTCAGTAGTGCAGCTAAATGGCAAGCTTGTACTGACTTAAATACAAACTGACTGCCAAACACCATGCTATCAGACACATCAACCAACACAAAAACAGGGCGCTCTTTTTCTTCTTGAAATAATTTAGTGTGGGCTTTACCTGTTCTTGCTGTGACAGCCCAATCAATGGCACGAACATCATCACCGGGTTGATAATGACGAACTTCAGCAAACTCCATACCTCGGCCTTTAATATTCGCTAAATAATTGCCAGAGAGTTGACGAGATGCAGGTAAACGCTTGGCATTGAGTGATAATTTAGCATGCTGTTTATAACTGAGTAATTCAGTTAACTGCAGATCAACCCCCGTGGTATAAGGAGTATTGGCAAAAATAGCGGGAATATTAGTACTCATTATCCTGCAATCGCCACCTGATTAATTATTTCTTGGATAACTTGGTTGGCATTTACACCTTGTGCTTCTGCTTCGTAACTTAAAATAAGACGATGGCGTAATACAGGGTATAAATTACTAATAATATCTTCTGGCATCACGTAATCACGGTCATTTAACCAAGCTCGTGCTTTGGCTGTACGCATTAGCGCGAGTGTTGCACGTGGGCTTGCACCATAACTTATCCATTGCGCAAGTTGTTCACCAAAACGTGCTGGCTCACGGGTTGCAATAATTAAGTCTATTAAATATTGTTCTAAGTGCGGAGCAATATTGACCTTCATCACCTCTTCTCGCATGCTAAATATTTGCTCATTTAAGAGCGGTGTTACTTCTGCTATTTTTTCTTTTAAAATCTCTTTTTGATTTAACTGTAAGATCAAACGTTCAGTATTAGCATCCGGATAATCAAGCTGTATATGCATAATGAAACGATCTAATTGTGCTTCCGGTAACGGGTAAGTTCCTTCTTGCTCAAGTGGGTTCTGTGTTGCCATTACTAAAAATAGTTCGGGTAATGGGTAGGTTGTTTTACCCACAGTCACTTGCCGCTCAGCCATCGCTTCTAATAAAGCTGATTGCACTTTTGCGGGGGCACGGTTTATTTCATCCGCTAAGATCAAATTGTGAAAAATAGGGCCTTTTTCAAAAATGAATTGCCCGGTTTCTTGACGGAAAATATCGGTGCCCGTTACATCTGAAGGTAATAAGTCAGGTGTAAATTGAATACGATGAAAGTCACCCTCAATACCATCTGATAGTGCATTGATAGCACGTGTTTTTGCTAAACCAGGTGGGCTTTCAACTAAAATATGGCCATCGGCTAATAAGGCAATTAATAAGCTATCAACAAGCTCACTTTGGCCTAATATCATTTGATTTAAATAGTGACGTAATTGATTTAATTGTTGTTTTGCCATTGAGAGTATCTACATTAATTTATTTTATGGAAAATATACTGCCAATGATGGGCAACTTCAAGGAGTAAAAGTTCCACACAAAAAAATTAAAAGCTATAATTTTTTTTGTAAAAAAACAGTAAAAATATTGTATTAGATCAAAAGCTTTAGTGAAATAAACGCTTTATTCTTTTCTTTAGGTTATATTGAAGTATGATTTAAAATCTATAAACGCAGTAATCATTTATTTAAGGAACGGTAATGAGTGAATTAGAATCGATTATTTGGCACGTATTAGGTTATATGGCTATGCCAACTATTTTTATTGCTGGTTTTGTTGCAGTATTTCTGGCTGCCGTTGCAATTCTAAAAGTTTCTGGTGATACACCAGTAGAAGATTAAGCAAAGCATGATAATGCTATCTATAATAACAAAATTTAAATTTTCTATAACAATAGAAGAGTTTTGTTAAATACATATTAAACTCCATAATTATTGTTATGGAGTTTTTTTTGCTCAGGAGAAACGAGTTTATGCAGATATATATAATGCGCCATGGACAAGCAGAGATGATGGCTTATTCAGATGCAGAGCGTAATTTAACTGATCTTGGCCGCCAAGAATCAGAGTTAATGGCTAAATATTTAGTTAAACAAAATGCTTCCTTAGATGCTGTATTAGTTAGCCCTTATATTAGAGCACAACAAACTTGGGAGTCAGTGAGCCCATTTTTTGAAGGTGTCACTAACATTCAAGTCTTACCTTGTTTAACTCCTGGTGGCAGCGCACGTAAAACAGTCGATGAATTGTTAGCCTTGCAAGCACAGGGTGTTAAGTCAGTGCTGCTTGTTTCACACTTACCTTTAGTGGGTTATATCGTCGGAGAGTTAGCACCGGCAGCCGGTGTTCCTGCTTTTTCAACCTCTGCAGTTGGGCATGTTTCATTAAGTGATGAAGATGGTTTTGCTGAGCTACTAAGTCTTACGACAGTACCGCAAATAATTGAATAGTATTTTCAAAGAAGATCATTTGTATTAATTAGTGCTATTAAATGCTCAGTATTATCAGGCATTATCAATATTTCATTAATCACTTTTGATAGGTTTAAATTTGTCTTTAGATACTTTATTTGAAAAAAAGGTACAACAACAACGTGCCTTTTTTATGGCCAATCAGCCTTTATCTCTATCCTATCGTCAACAGCAATTAAGCTTGTTAAAAGATGCGATATTCGATCATCAAGAGGCGTTAACGGAAGCGCTTTCATTAGATTTAAATAAACCTGAGTTTGAATCTTATGTGACTGAAATTGGTTATGTTTTAAATGAACTAAAGCGCACCATCAAACAACTTAAAAAATGGGTTAAACCACAAAAAGTTAACACTCCTTTTTTCTTACAACCTGCCACTAGCTATATCCACTCAACAGCATTAGGTGTTTGTTTAATTATTTCTCCTTTTAACTATCCCGTTGCATTAACGTTATCGCCTTTGATAGCTGCTTTGGCAGCAGGCAACTGTTGTATTGTTAAAACTTCGGAGCTGACACCCAATGTCAGCCGTGTTTTAAAGCAATTACTTAACTCACTATTTTCATCTGATTATGTACATTGTGTTAATGGTGACGTTGAACATGTCACTGCGTTATTAACGCAAAAATTTGATCATATCTTTTTTACTGGTAGTAGCGAGGTAGGCAAGTTAGTGATGCAGCAAGCAGCTCAACACTTGACACCTGTTACGTTAGAGCTAGGTGGTAAAAGCCCCTGTATAGTCTGTGCGGATGCCAATATTGAGATCGCTGTGAAGCGTATTGTTTATGGAAAGATGCTCAATACAGGACAAACCTGTGTCGCGCCTGATTATGTGTTGGTAGATGATTCAATTAAAAGTGAATTTTTAAAACAATTAACTCAACGTATTAAATCGTTATATGGCGCGGAACCCATAAAAAGTAAAGATTTAGGGCGCATTGTTAATACTCAGCATACAAAACGCATTAGCCAATTAATTGATCCTGATAAAGTT
>TARA_R110001583_G_scaffold76863_3_pt1 | contig 13450 bp, 10 predicted proteins | sample TARA_R110001583 | Tara Oceans TARA_R110001583 (sample SAMEA4398432) | marine metagenome | biome: Polar Biome; feature: [MES] marine water layer (ENVO:01000295) within the mesopelagic zone...; material: water (ENVO:00002006), including particulate matter (ENVO:01000060) such as...... | reverse complement strand
AATATACTCTTGTACTTTTTCAATACGCTCTAAATCATCAACTGGAATTTCCATATTGAAGTTTTGTAAGCGTTGAGCTGTTTGCCAGGTATTACTTTTGATTAATAAAACCGGTAATCCTGCATCCATCGCACTTTTACAAAGCTTCATTACTTCTTCTTCTGGATTGTAATCACCTGTTAATAATAAACAGCCGATTTTCATGCCATTCATAACAGCTAAACAAGCTGCGATGATCACATCACTACGGTCACCAGAAGTGACTAGCATTGAACCTGCTTTAAAATGCTCAACCATGTTTGGAATTGAACGAGCACAGAAAGTCACTGATTGTAAACGACGATTCTCTAAGTCACCTTTATTGAGGACTTTAGCTTCTAAATGTATTGCTAAATCCTTAACACGAGGTGCAATTAAATCAGCGCTCCACGGGATACAACCTAAAATAGGTAATGGACTTTTACTGAACATTTGTAAGACTTCAAGGTTGTTATTGATACTACCTTCTGGAATGTCAAACATCTCAGTTAAATCGGTGCCTGTTTTATCATTTTCGTCAACAGGTGCGCCCACTTTATTGATGATACAACCGGAAATGTGTTTGTTTTCTTTACCACCAAATGAAGAGATGGCAATTTCCATGCGCTCTTTCAATTGTTGCGAGGTATCATTGCTCGGGTGTGTAACAAAAACCATGTCAGCACTGATAGCTTTAGCGATACTGTAGTTAATATTATTAGCAAACTGATGTTTGTCGGTAGGTACTAAACCTTCAACAATAATAACATCACTCGTTTTGGTGCCTTCACGGAATCGTTCTACGATATTTTCAAGTAATTCAGAAGTACGACCTGATGATATTAACGTTTCAGCATATTTCATTGCAAAGGGTTCAGGAGGAAGAATATTACTTGAATTACGTAATGTGGTGGTTGAACGTTCAGTTGCTACATCACCAGGGCGAGGCTGGGCAATAGGTTTGAAGAAGTTAACTGCAACACCTTGGCGTTCCATTGCACGAACCATTCCAAGACTTACTGAAGTGACACCAACACCTGAGCCAATTGGGATCAGCATTATTGTACGAGCCATGACTATTCCTTTTAATAGATCATATAAAGGGAGTCATCACTCCCTTTGAAATTAGTTCAGATTATGCAGATACAAGTTCAGCAGCGTCTTGTGCAATAACCCATTCTTCGTTAGTTGGAATAACCATTGCAATTGGAGAGTTATCAGTAGTGATCACTCCTGCTGTGCCATATAGTGCCGTTTTATTTTTTTCAGCATCTACTTGGTAACCAAATATAGTTAAGCTTTCTAGTACTATTGCGCGGATAATTTCAGAGTTTTCACCAATACCACCAGTGAATACGATTGCATCAATACGGCCAAGTGGTACAGCGTAAGATGCAATATATTTTGCTAAACGGTAGCAGAACATCTCAATGGCTAAAATAGCACCTTGGTGACCTTTTTCGTAGTTATCTTCAATATCTCGGCAATCACTTGAAAGACCAGAAATACCTAATAAACCACTTTGTTTTTGTAACATGTCCATTACACCTTTTAGGCTGTAACCTTTACGTTCAACAAGGTGTTCAATAATACTTGGGTCAATATCGCCACAACGTGTGCCCATCACTAAACCTGCAAGCGGTGTCATGCCCATGCTTGTATCAACAGACTTACCATTTTTAATCGCGGCAACTGATGCGCCATTACCTAAATGAGCAGAAATAATATTTGTTTCTGCAACAGGTTTATTTAAGGCTTTTGCTGCTTCACTGGTCACAAACAAGTGGCTAGTGCCGTGCATGCCGTAACGGCGGATATGAGATTCTTTATACAAGTTGTATGGTAATGCATATAAAAAAGCTTTAGCTGGCATCGTTTGATGGAATGCAGTATCAAATACGGCAACTTGAGCTAATGTTGGGAACGCTTTTTGCGCTGCTTTAATACCTAAAATATGAGCTGGATTATGAAGTGGTGCAAGTGATGCACATTCTTCAATGCCTTCTAGTACTTCGTCATCAATAATTACTGATTGAGTGAATTTTTCACCGCCATGAACTATACGATGTCCTACAGCAATAAATTGAGCTTCAAGACCATCAATTTTTTTGATGATATCTTCTACAATGAAACTAATTGCTGCAGAGTGGGCACTATTCTCTGGAAGGTTTGTTGATTCTTTTTTTCCGTTAAATTTCCATTTGATGCGAGCATCTGGAAGATTAAAGCATTCAGCCAAACCGCTGATGACTTCATCACCATTGTTTGCATTGATTACAGCGAATTTAAGCGAAGAACTACCACAGTTAAGTACAAGGACTAATTTATTGCTCATGAAAAAATTCCAGTCAGTAAATAGTTAATAATAAATATAAAATATCAAAGCAGAGTTTGATATTAAGCTAGGGTATAATAGGATATCACTTAATCGGAGCTTAGTATTTGGTGACATTGCTCACATTAAGCTATAATTTCAATTTTACGCATATGTAATAAAATTACAAACAACAATTTGATAAACATTATTTAAAATCAAGTTTAGTATAAACTATTTTATTTGGGTAAGTGCATTATCGCTTTGCTAGTGATATGTCATATTTTAAGGAGAATGTATTTGTTTATTTTTTTTGATTTTTTAAAAAAAGGCGACCAGTATTTAAAAACGTGGCCAAAACAAAACTGTCTATATTCTTTATTTATTGACAGTAAAATGGTTTGTTATACTCAATTATTGATTAAGATTTTCCCACTATTTGTTGTACTTATTGCATCGCTTTACATTGTTTTCCCTGCTTATTTCTCTTGGGCAAGCACGGCTACATTCATTTTATTTTTAATTGGTTTACCAACGCATTGCCTTTTATGGTTAGGTAAGCGTTCGCAACAATCACTGTCTCCTGCTCTATTTTCCTGGTATCTCGAGGTTAGTGAAGTATTACATGGTAAACAACTAGGCCAACAAGTGATGATAGATAAACCACGCTTCATTGATTTAGCTAAGTTATTGAATAAAGGCTTCAAAAAAGGCGGCGATAATTTTTTATATAATAATGAGCTGATTTAATCTTTCTGAAATACTTCAATATTGAAATCGCATTCAATCTTCCAAAATTGCTGGGCAAGTAATTCAGTTAGCTTTTCTGCTGTAAATTTCCAAGCGAAGGGCGTCATATTTATTAAGTCTTTTAGTTGTTGTGCTTGGTCAATTTTTAGCTCATAACTTAACCCTATTTGCTCTATTTTTGTAAACCCTTCAACGGCTTCATTCTCTTGTGCATGCTCATTTACATGCTCATAGATCACTTCTCGTAATTGAAATAAGTGACGTGGCGCAGGTGTTACTGTAATTAAATAACATTTATTTTTAATTAATCGTAACAATTCCTGTGCTTTCGAAGGTGCATAAATACGGACCATCAAATCAATACTGTTATTTTTAAGGGGGACTTGGTAAGCACTGGCAACACAAAAATCGATATTTTTATACCGCTTTGCGGCATAACGAATCGCCACTTTAGAAATGTCGATACCGCAGATGTTATGTGCAGGCAGTTGTTGCTTGAGCAAGTCTGTGTAATAACCTTCTCCACAACCTAAATCTAATATTTGAGCCTGTTTAATATCCGTTAAATATTGTTTACTTATTTGCGCTACTTTGTTGGCTAGCGGTAAATAACCACCAGTATTTAAAAAAGCACGTCTTGCGGCCATCATTTCTTGATTATCACCTGGGTTCTTTGAACTTTTGGATTGCACCGGCAATAAATTTAAATAACCCTCTTTAGCAATATCAAAATGGTGGTTATTGTTACAAACTTGAGTGCTGTTTATTTTATTAAATGGAGCTTGGCAAAGAGGGCAAATAAATGGGGTCATAGTTTCTGGGGTCATAGTTTCATAGCTTAGTGATAAAAGAGAATATTAACATAAAGACAGTCAACACTGTCTTTATCAATGAAAAATTGCAGTTGCAAGATAGCACTTAAAAAATAACCGTATGATGGTATTGAAGCAGGGTTTGTTGAACCGCCACCATAGATTCCCTTGAGGGTGGATTTACACCATCAAGTGGGTAAATTTCACCCATTGCCACCCATTTATGTTTGCCCAGTTGGTGGTAAGGCAATAATTCAATTTTTTCTATATTCTTCATTGGTTCAATAAATTTCCCCAGTGCATGAGCATCTTCCAGGCTATCGGTAATACCAGGTACAACAACATAACGTAAATAAACAGCTTGTTGATGCTCTGCTAAATATTTTGCAAACTCTAACGTATATTTGTTACTAACATGGGTTAAATCGATATGTTTTTTATTATCCATCTGCTTGATATCAAGTAGGACTAAATCAGTACTGCTCAGCACATTCTTAGTTGTTTGGTCAATTTTACGAACAAAACCATTGGTATCTAAACAAGTATGAATACCTTCTAAGTGACATGCCTCAAACATCGCTTGAACAAATTCAGGTTGTAGCATCGCCTCACCACCTGAAATCGTAATACCACCACCAGATGCTTCCATATAGTGACGGTATTGCAGCATTTCCTGCATTAATTCATCAACGGTCATCTCTTTGCCACCTTCTGTATCCCAGGTATCGCGATTATGGCAATACTGACAACGCATCAAACAGCCTTGTAAAAAAATAATAAAGCGGATCCCTGGACCATCAACGGTGCCACAGGTTTCTACTGAATGTACACGTCCAGTGATTGGCATTTTATAACCTCATGAAAGCCAATTATTTGTATTAACTCTCTATTGTTAACTATGAATACCTGAGTTAACCGCGCTAAAGAAATGATATAAATAATTATTTTTTGTAATAAGTTGTGAAAAAAGAAAGGTTTCACTCCGAAGAATGAAACCTTTTTGAATTATAGCAGGCTAACTAAAAAGTTAATCTGGTTATCGTTTATTTTTACAATTTTGCTGTAAAAGTACGTGTGATCACGTCCTGCTTTTGCTCTGCTGTTAACGAGTTAAATCGTACTGCGTAACCAGATACACGGATAGTTAACTGAGGGTATTTATCAGGATTTTCCATTGCATCTAATAACATTTCCCGATTCATTACGTTGACATTTAAGTGTTGGCCACCTTCCATTGCTGGTGTGTGCTTAAAGTAACCGTCCATGAGGCCGGCTAAGTTAGACTTTTGAGACTCGTCTGTTTTACCTAATGCGTTTGGCACGATTGAGAATGTGTAAGAAATACCATCCTGTGCGTAAGCAAACGGTAATTTCGAAACTGATGTTAATGACGCTACTGCCCCTTTTTCATCACGCCCGTGCATTGGGTTTGCGCCTGGTGCAAAAGGCGCACCAGAACGACGACCGTCAGGTGTGTTACCTGTTTTCTTACCGTATACAACGTTAGAAGTAATAGTAAGGATTGACTGTGTTGCACGTGCATTACGGTACATTGGTCTAGATTTGATTTTTTTCATGAAGGTTTCAACAAGTTGACAAGCAATATCATCAACACGTGGGTCATTATTACCAAATTTAGGGTAATCACCTTCAATTTCAAAGTCAGTTGCAATGCCATCTTCGTCACGAATTGGACGTACTTTTGCATATTTAATGGCTGCTAAAGAATCCGCTGCAATTGAAAGACCTGCAATACCACAAGCCATTGTGCGTTCAACATCTCGGTCATGAAGTGCCATTAGTGCAGCTTCATAGCTGTATTTGTCGTGCATGTAGTGAATACAGTTTAATGCAGTCACATATTGCTCAGCTAACCAATCCATAAAGTGGTCTAGGTTTGAATAAACTTCATCAAAATCTAAAATTTCAGATGTTATAGCAGGCAATGTTTTAGGGCCCACTTGTGCTTTTGATTTTTCATCTACGCCACCATTGATGGAGTAAAGTAATGTTTTTGCTAAGTTTGCACGTGCACCGAAAAATTGCATTTGTTTACCAACAATCATCGGAGATACACAGCAAGCGATAGCATAATCATCATTGTCGAAATCAGTACGCATTAAATCATCATTTTCATACTGGATAGAAGAAGTATCAATAGACACTTTTGCGCAGTATTTTTTGAAGTTAATGGGTAATTTTTCAGACCATAATACAGTGATGTTTGGCTCTGGAGACGGACCCATAGTGTATTGTGTATGTAAGAAGCGGAAGCTGTTTTTAGTGACTAGCGTTCGTCCATCAACACCCATACCACCGATTGATTCTGTTGCCCAGATTGGGTCACCCGAGAAGAGATCATCATATTCAGGCGTACGTAGAAAACGCACCATACGTAATTTCATTACTAGGTGGTCTATTAATTCCTGTGCATCAGTTTCGGTAATCAAACCGGCTTTAAGATCTTTTTCGATGTAGATGTCTAAGAATGAAGCGGTACGACCAAATGACATTGCAGCGCCATTTTGAGATTTGATTGCCGCAAGGTAACCAAAGTAAGTCCATTGGATGGCTTGTTTAGCATTTTTTGCTGGACCTGAAATGTCATAGCCGTATTTAGCCGCCATTTCTTTCATTTGGCTTAACGCACGGTATTGCTCGAAAATCTCTTCACGCAATTTCATTGTATCTTCTAAAGAAGTCCCAGCGATAAGTTCAGCTTCTAAACTTTTATGTTGGGCTGCTTTTTCAGTCATTAGGTAATCAATACCGTAAAGTGTTACACGACGGTAATCACCAATAATACGACCACGACCATAAGCATCGGGTAAACCTGTTAATACACCTGATTTACGACATTTTAAAATGTCACCCGTGTAAACATCAAATACACCTTGGTTATGTGTTTTACGGAATTCAGAATAAGTTTGTTTGATACCAGGATCTAACTCTTTACCGTAAACTTTACAAGAACCGTCTATCATACGAATACCGCCGTTAGGGATAAGCGCACGTTTGAGTGGTTTTTCTGTTTGTAGGCCAACAATCGTTTCTAAGTCTTTGTTAATGTAACCTGCATCATGTGCTGTAATTGTCGATACAACATCAGTATCAAAATCAACAGGTGCATGGGTTGCATTTTCCTGTTTGATACCAATCATGACATTTTCCCATAGCTCATCAGTTGCTTTGGTTGCATCAGCTAAGAAACTTTCATCACCTTCAAAAGGTGTGTAGTTTTTTTGGATGAAGTCACGAACATTAACTTCTGTTTTCCAAGTGTCACCTGCAAAACCTTCCCATGCTGATACAAATTCTTCGTTTAAATTAGTCATAAAGATTTACCTTTACCGTTAGTGATTAAAAAATGTATATAAAATTAATTTGTTGTAGATGTCTTTGCTACATCCTATGTACCGCGCCTAATACCTGAGTACTTAATCGTGTTAAAAATGTGCTAAGTATTAGCGAGCTAAAAACAAAATAGAAAATAATAGTGAGAGCAATAAATATGTTTATGTTGTTGGAAAGAAGAGACACAGATAAAACATTTTGGCTTGTTTTACTGTCAGCAATATCATTGCATTTATGTGGTATTTGGTAAGCTAAACACTCGTTAACTCTATTGTCTATTTGCATCTTAGAAGTTACCCCGTGATGGATTAGTACTTAGTTTAACAAATGCTATTGTACAAAAATTGATTCATATCAAGTTGTATAAGGATCTCGTAATCAAATTACATTTCTATTATAAAATTTCCTTTTTTGCTAATAAATGTACAAAATAGAGTGATCTTAACATCACTATTTTTATCATATCTTTAGCCTTAAAGGAGTGCTCCTGTACTTTTGGTTAAATTTAATTATTTTATAAAATGCTTACTAATAGAGTTACTGGCACCTTCGCTGCTAGGTTTGTGACATAAATTATGACAGTTAATACTGGGTGGTTTAACCAAGGTTAGTAAAATTCAATTGCTCTGGACCAGAATAGTCACAATGTTGAAATTAAATTACAAAAAATTGAGTTTAGTAGACTTTTAGTCTTATTTTGAAGTGAGTAGATGCCGTTTAGTCATTTTTAATTGATGGCGTTACATCACAAATTATCTCGATGCAGAAGTAAATATGAACATTTAGGAATGAATAATTAAATTAGAAATGATAGAAAAAGTATTACTATCATTTCTATGAATAGTTTTTTATAACAAATCTTGTATCTCTTCTAATATTTGTAAGCTCCAGTCACTGATGCGCTGATCACTTAGTTCATATTGAGTATCTTCATCTAATGCTAAACCTACAAAATGTTGTCCATTTTCGGTCAATGCTTTTGAAGCATCAAAGTCATAGCCTTCAATTGGCCAGTAGCCGATGAACTTTGGGTGCTGAGGTAATAATTTATCATGTAACATACCAACGGCATCAACAAACCATTCGCTATAACCATCTTGATCACCTAACCCAAAAATAGCGACTATTTTATCATTGACATTAAGCCCATCAATTTGCTCCCAAAGCTTACCCCAATCTTCTTGCAGTTCGCCAAAATCCCATGTCGAAATGCCTAAAATTAAAATATCGTAATCATTTATCTTGCTTAAACCCTCATCTTTTATGTTAAATAGGTCTACTAATGATTCTCCTAGCTCTGCTTGAATCTTTTCTGCAGCGATTTCTGTATAACAAGTGCTAGAACCATAAAATAAACCGATTTTCATATGTGACCTTCGAATAATAATAAAAGAGTCGCTAATTTACCGTTAAGGCCGTTGGAATGGAAGTATTAAGCATCGAACAATTTTTAGATTCACTGTGGTTAGAACGAGGGTTATCAAAAAATACGCTAGACTCTTACCGCCATGACTTAAGTTTGGTGGAGATTTATTTAAAAAAGCAGGGGGTGATGTTAAGTGATGCCAGTGAGTTTCATTTAAGTGATTATTTTGAAGCGCGTTTACAAGGTAATATTGATTATAAAAACACATCGACGGCGCGCTTAATGAGTGCTGTTCGTCGTTATTATCAATACCTATGCCGCGAAAAAATGCGTGCCGATGACCCCAGTGCAAAATTAGAAAGCCCTAAAGTGGTTAAACCTTTACCTAAATCATTATCAGAATCAGAAGTGGATGCTTTGTTGTCTGCCCCTGAATTAAATGATCCGGTACAATTTCGCGATAAAGCGATGTTAGAAGTCTTGTATGCAACAGGTTTGCGTGTTTCTGAATTGGTCGGGTTAACCATGGAAGAGGTTAACTTAAAGCAAGGGGTGATAAGAGTAACGGGTAAAGGTAATAAAACACGATTGGTGCCATTAGGTGAGGAGTCTGTTTATTGGTTGGAGCGTTATATTGAAGAAATGCGTTCCACTTTATTATCCGGCCAAAGTAGTGATGTGTTATTTCCTAGTCGTCGAGGAACTCAAATGGTAAGGCAGACATTTTGGCACCGTATTAAACATTATGCGCAATTAGCGAGTATTGATAAAGAGGCATTATCACCGCATGTTTTACGCCATGCATTTGCAACTCACTTGTTAAACTATGGTGCCGATTTACGTGTTGTACAGATGCTATTAGGTCATAGCGATTTATCAACAACACAAATTTATACCCATATTGCCAAAGATAGATTAAAACTGTTACATAGTGAGCATCATCCGCGTGCTTGATGCTCTCTATGATCATAAAATTAAAGGTTTATTATAATAATAGTTTTAACAATAATTAATCACAGAGTTAGGTTTGAGTCGCATTTGAATGAAAGTGAATGCTTATAATTAGCATTCGCTTTCTATTTTTATACAGGCATAATCAGCCATTCTTATTTTATTATTCAGGAATTTCTTATGTCCATCTCAAACTTGAAAAAAAGTGTAAGCGCATTAATCGTAGGAGTATTGCTCAGCTCAAATAGTTTTGCAGCGGTATCAAAAGAAGTAAGTGAGGCATTAACTCAAACGTTACAATCATTAAAAGTAAATGTGCAATCAATTAATGAGTCTCCTATCAAAGGCTTATATGAAGTGATAAGCGAAGGTGCTATTTATTATATTACTGAAAACGGTCAGTTCTTAATAAGTGGCAGTATTTATGATGTAGATAATGGGATGCAAAACTTAACAAGTACTAAGGTCGATGAAATACGTCGAGCTAATACTGCCGAGCATTTTGCAAAAATAAAAAACTTTGAAAAAGACATGATTATCTACAGAGCAGACAATGAAAAATATGTAGTTACTGCTTTTACTGATACAAGTTGTGCTTATTGCCAGAAGCTACATTCAGAAATGGCTGATTATAATAAATTAGGCATCACTATTCGTTATCTTGCTTTCCCTCGTGGTGGTAAAAAATCGAATGCTTATAATACTATGGTATCAATATGGTGTTCAGACGACCCTAAATCAGCGATGGATAAAGCAAAAAAAGGTAGAGGGATCAAACCGCTTAGCTGTGATAATAATATAATAGAGCAATATGAGTTAGGTGTTGCATTAGGTATTACAGGCACACCTACTTTATTTTTAGAAGATGGTACTGCGATGCCTGGTTATTTGCCTGCAGATCGTTTGCTTCAAGTATTAGAGCAAAAAAAATAGACTAATAACTTCTTCTATCTAGTGTTCCATAATAAACTGCATTGATAATTCCTTATCGTGCAGTTTATTATGTCTTCAGAAACAACAAAAACACAAGTACAGCAGCGCCTTCAAAGTGATAGCAGCTTGTTATCATTATCTTGCTCTCCATTATTAACTAAACTCTACGCTAGCCGAGGTATTACCGCTGACAGTGAGTTAGATAACAGCACTAAAACCTTGATTCACGCTAATCAGTTAAAAGGCATGAGCAGTGCATGTGAATTGTTGTATCAAGCGTATTTAACTCGAAAAAAAATAATTATCATTGGTGACTTTGATGCGGATGGCGCAACTAGCACTGCGTTAAGTGTTTTATCGTTAAGGGCATTAGGTTTTCAAAATATAGATTATTTAATCCCCAATCGGTTTGATTATGGTTACGGTTTAAGTCCTGAAATTGTTGATTTAGCAGCGCAGCAAGGTGCTGATTTATTAATGACAGTAGACAATGGTATCTCTAGTATTAGCGGTGTTGCCCATGCTAAAAAATTAGGCATTGCGGTATTAGTGACGGATCATCATTTACCGGGAAACGAAACGCCTATTGCGGATGCAATTGTTAATCCGAACCAAATCGGCTGTGACTTCCCTAGTAAAAATTTAGCCGGAGTAGGTGTTGCATTTTATGTCATGTTAGCTTTACGTTCCTTGATGCAAGAAAAAGGCTGTTTTACACATTTCCCTGCACCTAATTTAGCTAATTTCTTAGATATTGTTGCATTAGGAACAGTCGCTGATGTAGTCAAATTAGATTCAAATAATCGTACACTAGTTCATCAAGGTTTAGCACGTATTCGAGCAGGTTTTTGTCGCCCTGGAATCAGCGCACTGATCCAAGTGGCTAAACGCAACCAACAGCAATTAGTCGCAACCGACTTAGGTTTTTCATTAGGGCCACGGCTTAATGCAGCAGGGCGGTTAGATGAAATGAGCCATGGTGTGGAGTTGCTATTATGTGAAGACTATTTACGGGCTAATACACTAGCGACAGAGCTTGACGCTCTGAATCTTTCTCGCCGAGAAATAGAGCAAAGTATGCAGCAAGAAGCAATGCTCAGCTTGCAAAAATTATCGATAGATCAAACTAACTTACCCCTTGCATTATGTTTGTTTGAAGCTGATTGGCATCAAGGAGTGATTGGTCTAGTTGCATCGCGTATTAAAGAAAAATATTATCGCCCAACCTTTGCTTTTGCTCGTGCTAATGACGGTCAGATCAAAGGTTCAGCTCGTTCTATTCCTGGTATTCATATTCGAGACATGTTGGATTTAGTGGATAAGACTATTCCAGGTGTTATTTTAAAATTTGGTGGTCATGCCATGGCTGCGGGGTTAAGTTTATTAGAAAAAGATTTTAACTTATTTAATGAAACTTTAAATGCTGTCTTGAAAGCACAAGTTGATGAAAACATCTTACAAAATGTCATTTTGTCCGACGGGCAGCTAGCGGCTGAACAATTTGACTTAAGCATTGCGCAAGAGTTACGTGATGCAGGGCCATGGGGACAAGGGTTTCCAGCGCCTATCTTTGATGGTGTATTTGAGTTAAAACAGCAGCGACTTGTTGGCCTTAAACACTTAAAAATGGTGTTACAACAAGGCGATAAATTAATTGATGCTATCGCTTTTAATATCGACCCAGAAGCTTGGCCTAATTTATCTGTTAAAGAAGTTTTTTGTGTTTATAGTTTAGATGTTAATGAATTTAGAGGGCAAAGGACTGTGCAGTTATTGGTGCAGTTATTAGAGCCTAAATAAAGGCAAAACAATTAACGGATGAGAGATAAGAAGCAAGCGAGTGCAAACTTCTTGCTCTATGAAAGTACTTATACTGCACCAGGAAAATCTAATTGACGCCAAGCTTCATATACAAAAACTGATACCGCATTGGATAAATTCATTGAGCGGCTCTCTGCTTTCATTGGGATCCGTAATTTTTGTTGGATAGGCAAAGCGTCTAATATTGAGGCTGGTAAACCACGCGTTTCCGGGCCAAATAATAAAACATCACCATTTTGGAAGTTTGCATTGTGATGGTAAGTGGTTGTTTTGGTTGTACAGGCTAGCAATCGCTTACCCTCAATGGCTTTTAAAAAACTATCAAAGTCTTTATGCTGATAAACATGTGTCATTTCATGATAATCCAACCCTGCACGTCTCACCTTTTTTTCATCTAAATCAAAACCAAGCGGTTCAATTAAATGTAAAACACAGCCCGTATTAGCACATAGGCGGATAATATTCCCTGTATTTGGTGGGATCTCTGGTTCGTACAATGCAACTTCAATCATTTGATAACTCTACTGTTAGTGTTTTGTGTGATACTGCTGAAATTAATAAGAATTTATCTTATTGAAAAATACATTATACCCATTCCATTAACTATTCACTAAGTGTTCTGTTTAAGCGCAGGAAATAAACGCATTGATTGAAGTTATAGCAATCTATTAACTTTGTGCTCTTGCAACGGCAGTGATAACAAAATAAGTTATCTGATTACTCATTTTGTTAAATCAAGCGGCCTAAGCATTAATTAGGCTCAGGAATTGAAATCTTAGTATCTAACCACATATATCCACGCCCTCGAAAGTTTTTGAGTCGAGCTTGCCCATCTATACGCGTTGGTAATTTACGACGTAAATTACTTAAATGCATATCAATACTGCGATCAAATGGTTGTAGTTGTTTACCCAAAACTTGCTCACTTAATTCAGATTTAGCAAGTAATTCACCTGGGTGTTTTAAAAATTTTTCCAGTAATAATAGCTCAGAACTAGTTAATTCAATGGTTCTTTCTTGGCAGAGGGCTTGCTGTTGTGCAGGGTACAGGTCAATATCTAAATGAGATATTTTGTTATTAGTGTCAGCCGTTTTATAGTGTGTGCGTCTAAAAATAGCACGAATACGTGT
>TARA_R110001583_G_scaffold141597_2_pt1 | contig 13460 bp, 11 predicted proteins | sample TARA_R110001583 | Tara Oceans TARA_R110001583 (sample SAMEA4398432) | marine metagenome | biome: Polar Biome; feature: [MES] marine water layer (ENVO:01000295) within the mesopelagic zone...; material: water (ENVO:00002006), including particulate matter (ENVO:01000060) such... | reverse complement strand
TCTATTATGAAATCTACATTTACCATAATATTTCTAACATACCCCCCATCAAAATTACTATCAGCATTAAATAGATCTAGATAATAAAAATCGGTTACATTGGTATTTTCACCAGCATCTATAGATTTAAACGGTTGGCTTCCTCTATTAGCATATTGATCTGTTACAGATCGAGATCCATATTTTACATTTCTACTTGGGTATGGTAAATTAGCAAGAGAGGTATATTTTATAAAATCATTTTGAAGCTGCGTAGCATATCGTTCTGTTGCTTCTCCTACCTTGATAACAGTATTTGTTGTTTCTGGCTTTACATTTTCAACATAATGTTGTCCAGGAATAAAGCAAATGTTTTGATTTAATGATCTAATGTACTTATTATTTTTAATTAGATTACTTCTTCTATTATATTGAGTTCCTGTTTCATAATATTCATGAGTACTATCCAGTTTAAATAAATATCCACCATTTGGATGCTTCATATCTTTTATAGATGGTACCAAAACGTCTTCAATAAACCTCCAAGAAACAAATGCATTTTTCTTCAGATCTAAAACTTCATTTCTAATTATTTCTGGATCAATATTTTCTGGTATGTTAACATTAAAAGCATAAACATTACCCAAAAAAGATTTTTCTGTGCTATCTCTATATTTTGCCTTTGGTCTATATAAATGACAGCTTATAAATTGAGGATCTGGAGCTATTTCAGAAGACCCCTCAGCTTCTACGGGTTTAGGATAATATGGAAATTTTTGTTTTAAGTATGGTTTTGGATATTTTGTCATTTTTGATTCTTTAAAAAACGTATTGTATCCCTTAAACTCATATTTAGATCTTTCTACATATTTTGTATTATCATCCGGATCTATTTCATCTTCACCTTGATCTTCTTGCAATGAAACTTCTCCGGATTCTGCTCCTTTACTACCACCACTACCTTGAATATATTTTAAAATTCCTTCAACATCACTTAAAACTCCAAAGTCTTGTAAAGAAGCTTCATCTTCGCCTTCTTCTGCAGGATCTATTTCTGCTACAGGTTTACCATCTAATCCAACTCTATCAATTATAGTCTTTTTTCTTTGCATATTATAATTACTAGATTTAGTTGGTAATTCTCCTATTAAAGCATTTGGAGAAATCAAAGATATTTGACATTGGTAACCGCCATTTTGCATAACCTGCCAATTGAATTTGGTTACAACTCCCAACATACCATCATAATTTCCAGCATTACCCCCACCACCAAGACTTTTATTTATAATAGCTTTTTGTAAAGAATTCATAGTACCATATTTGCTAGAATCTATAGTTAGCCCATCATACGTACTCCAACCCCATTCCAATAAACATGTGATGCCGGGGATCATATATAGTTTTTCCATTAACTTTAGATCTTCTTCTGTCCATACAAAAAAGTCTATGGTTGCCTGTCTAATAGATCCAAGTTGTCCTTTGTTTAAAACCGAAACACTATCTATACCAGGTCTTGGTCTATTTCGATCTGATAAATTATAATCACCAGTATTAAAAGTGTCCCCTTTTTTAAACCCAGAAGTTATATCGGCTATACTAACCTGTGAACTTTTAGCTCCTGTTGTTAGATGTCCCATAAACATTTGATTTTGATATGTTATTGCCTCGGTTATTCCAGAACCTCTTGCATTAGAGAGTAATTTACACCAAGCTAATTTTTTAATTTCTTGATTGAATTCTGCTCTTGAATTTGAAAACCCTGAAGTAGCACGCTTAGATTCAACAGCTTGCCTTTGATTTAACTCTTTTTGTATTTCCCCATCAATGGGATCTAAAAATATTCCCCTATAAGGCATTGCCATAACTATCTTTCCTTTTGTGAGCTTTCAAGTTTGGATATAATATCACCTATATTACCAGGTATTCGAATCTGTTTGTTTGGTGGAACATACAATGAACCCTTTACAAAACTATTTGCAATAGCTAACACCCACCAGTATGCAGGGGTTTTATAGAATTCCTGTGATAGTAAATCTAATCGATCTCCAGGTCTAGAAATAACATAAAAATCATCTACAGTTTTTGGTATATTTGGAAGTAATGTAGATTTTAATATCTGCTCACCCATTTTTGATTTTATAATGTCTGTGTATTCATATCTACTAGTTGCCATACGGAGTACTTTCTTGTTGAAACTGTTTGGTTTCAGTGCTTTCTTTTTCGTCTTCTGTTATAGTAAGCCATTTATTGCCTAGGCCGGCGCCTTCTCCAGGAGTTCCAGATTTTGCTAGAGATTCATCTCCAAAAAACCAAGCAGTTCTTTGTGGTAACTTTTCATTTATTATTGTATAATTTACACTGACATTAATTATCTTTGGTAGCTCAAACATATTATCATCTTTTTCTATATTGATTTCCCAAGGAGTGCCGGCATCGGTGCTTAGCGTTAATGAACTTAAAAATCCAGCTTGGTTGACAATATAATCACCCAGTGTCAATCTCATTATTGGAGACGCGGCCCTATTTTTAGAATCAAACATTGGTGTTGTATATGATGCCAATTTATTTAGCTTTTGCCACATGGGGTTCATGTTTTCTCTGGTATCAGAATATACCTTAAATTCAAAACTTATATCTCTAGAATATCCACCATATACATAAACTGGATCGGGTCTGCCCATATAACTCGTAGGAGACCATTCTGGTTTAAGGTTGTCAGTTATTGATCCAAAGGTTGCTCTAAAAACCATAGTATAATTCACATTGTCATCTACATCTTTAAATTTAAATTTCACATAATCTCTGGTTGTACTCTCTTCTAAGTCTTCGTTAACTAATAAAGCATTTATTCTATCTCCCAACCCAGTTGGCTCATGAGCTTCTCCATAAGGATAATTACGATTAGCTCCAATGGCTCCTAGGTTCCCCATTCCAAACTTTTTATCTGCATTAATTTCTTTATAATTTGCAAGATCAGCCTGACTTTGCAATGATATTTCAGGAGCACCCCTTCTAAAATCATTAGGAACATCTCTACTATTTCTATTTGCAGAATTAACCAAACCTCCATAAGACAAAGTTGCATACTTACCTATATTTCCTACAGATCCTTGATTTATTAAGTCTGTTGGATTTGGATAAAATTCATTATGCTTTCTTGTGTCTGTATATCTTCTTATATTTGTTACTCCAATACCATATACAGATTTTGGACCTGCTATTCCAGATAATAATGGTATTGGAAGTCCTTTTACAAGCTTATCTGCTCCCGGTAGATTTATTACTTGAGGCTTAATTAGATCGCCAGTTAATTGTATTAGCCTATTATTCAATAAAGTAAATGGCTTGTTTATTAATCCGGGACCTGAAGGTATCTTCGATTGTTTATTTCTCCCCTTTACAACTTTTTCATATTTAGCTGGATTGTCTAATGGTGGTGTCAAACCAAATATTCCATGTCTTGGAACGTGTAGACCCGCAAAATTACCGGCAACTTGCGCTAAAGTGTTTACCCCTAAATTATAAATTCGAGTTCTTCTGCCCAAGGGTCCTGGTAATAATATATTCTTTTCTACTTTTGGATTTGTAAGCTGTAATCCAACTTGCTTGACATTAAATAGTAGTCCTTTTGGACTTATAAGGAATTTGCCAATCCTCAATGCATCATGAGCAGCTCTATCAACTGCGGTAACTATTCCACCCCTTACTAATCCATCATCAAAACCAGAACCAAAGCCCCATCTCTGAGGAATTCTTTTCCTAGAATCTTTCCTTTGGATTCCTCTTAGTATGTATGGTTGATCAGTAGCATTTCCCCAAGAGTTTCTATTTGGAGTTACTCCAGAAGCTCTGAAGTTCAATTCATCTCCATAATATTGCGATGAATTATATAATGCAGATAATGGTGATATGGATTGTTCAGCTACATACCAATTGCTCATATTCAAAGTCTGACCAGTATCTTCAGATTTTAAAGTTACTCTGTCTCTAGAAGCTCTATCTTTATAGGCTTTGGGTAATTTATAAGTCCTACCACTTCCACGTCTTTTATCATAGTAACTATTTTTTGGTATTAAGTTAGTAATGAGATTTGGATTGAAGCCCTGAGCAATTCTTCCAAATGGATTATTAGGTAAAAAACCAATTGGATATAAATTATACAATGGTGAAGATTCAGCAGCAGCAAAATCTACTTTTTTACTATATTGATCTATGGAGCTAAATTTCGCAGTCCCTGTAGAAGTACTAGTTCCAAACTTATTGAAATAAGCTACTAGATCAGATTTTAATTTCATAAATGCCATTATGCTGCTCCACTCTGAGGGGTATTTCTATATATACCCTCACCAACTTTGGTTCCATCCATAACTACTGTAATTGGTCTTTGTACAGCTGCAATTAGTGTATCCAATTTTGTTTCCAATGCTTTAGTGTTTCCACCAAAGCCCATCTCATCTGCTTTCTCTAATGGTACAACCATTTCTTTTCCAGATGGGTTATCCCCAATCATTGCCATAGTTTCACCAGTTGTTACACCACCTTCTTGTAGTGAAGCTATTCCACCTATAGCTGCCCCTAACGCGACCACACCGGCTAGAGAAGCTGCAACCCCAATTGGTCCAAATTTTGCATTTCCTGCGAATATTTGAGCAACAGCTACTTTTAATTGAGCAGCTGCCAATATTGCAGATTTTATAGCAAATGCCGCGGCAAGACCAACTAATGCACCCATTGCTATTTTACTTTCCCCTAGGAATTTTGCAATACCACCTAAAAATTTAAAGACCTTACCTATGGGTTCTACAAGACCTTGAAAAAGAGGTAGTACGTCATTTATAAGCTGTTCTTTTAATTGGGTCATTAAAGCATTAAACTGTTCTTGAACTGCTAAGGATTGTTTTTGATCTATCAATTTCTGTGCATCTGACTTATTGCCATCTTCTAATAATCCAACATACTTATCATATTCAGCTCTTTCTGTTTTGGACATGTCGTTTAAAGTTTTTTGCTTTGTAAGAGATTCGGATAATTGTTGTACACTAAGACCTGCTGCCGCTGCTATTGCTTCTTTTTGTATAACATCCATCTTATTGAATTCTTCGATGCTTCCCATCTGACCCAATATAGATTTAGTTGCTCCTTCAATATCACCTTCCAATGCCAATCTTCTTGCTGCATCAAAATTTAGTTGTCTACCGGTTAACACCTGTGCTGTGAATTGATTCTCAATACTAGATTCAATATCCAGTAATCCTTTAGATATAGAAGCCATATCATTAAGAGTTAAACCAAGTCTTCTTGCTTCAATTGCAGCTTTAGCTAACGCTTTTGGATTATCACCAAAGAATTTAGCTGCGGTTTCTGCAGAACTAGCTATATCTGCCATAACATCAGCCGGAGCCACTCCAGCGGCTTCAGCTGCAGCACTTGCAAATGCTACCATATTGGTTGATTGCTCCATTGAGTAACCACCAATTTCCTTCATTGTTTGAGCTATTTTTGCTGTATCAGTAACAGAAACTCCGAATTTCTGAGATACAAGAGCAACGTTTGCTACATTTTCTTTTGTGACTTCTGCAAAGCTTTTTGTGGAGGCATATATAGCTTGTGCTGCTTTGCTAGACTTTTCAAACGTTATTCCCTGCAAAGCTAAATCCGCTGTTACGCCCTGAACAACAGGTAATAATTTATTTGCCTGGTCTAGTGTTGCCCCAAAGTCATCACGGATCTTAGCCTGACGATTTGCGACTTCTGCAAATAATGCAACCAATGCGGCAAAACCAACTTGAAGACCGGACATTAGTTTGTTTTGTTTTTCAAGCTTTTTTGCTATATCACCTTCTAATTTGGATTTATCTTGGGAAAGTTTAGTTGATTCAGCTTCAAGTTTATTTATTTGCTTCTGTATCCTTTTGGTTCCCTTTTTATCTTTCTCTCGTTGTCTTAGCTCTTTTTTTGCAGTAGCTAAAAGTTCTTCATTTTTAGATACAGTATCTTTTAAAGTTTTATAACCCAGATCAGCTTCCACTTTAAACTTGGCCATAGCTTTGGCTGATTTATCCATGTTTTCCGCAAAGGCGCCGGCATCACCGCCGGCTTCCGGATTCAATCCAATTCTATCAAAAAAGCTTTCAGCCATTTATTTAAACATCCCTTATGATTTTCTTATATCAGCAAGTACTTTTTCTATTTCTTTTTGCAATTTTAAAGAATCATCAGTAAGATTTTTAATCCTGGATTTTATTTCAGGATCGTTCATCACACTTTTCCTAACTGATTTGTTTTTAATAGGGTTCGTTATTAAAAAACCGATTAAGCCGGCAGCAATGCTTTTCCAGTCCATCCCTAGAAAGCTAACTTCATTTAGCTTAGGTTTTTTCATAATATTATTCTCCTTGGTTTATTTTATCAATTATAAATATCAAAAATTCTTATTTTTTATGATTTGTAGGCAATTTGTTTTGTTGTTGTATTTTTTGATATTCTTTATTTTGACTATCTAATGTTTTTACGATTCGATCCATAAAGTATCTTCGATAAGGAACAGGCATGTTGTAAACTTCTGTAAAAGAGAAGTTTTTTCCAGCATAGACTAAATAGAATATCTGGTCAAACAGAATGGGCCTATAGTTAGGCCCCAGGCCAAAAAAAGTTGATCCCAATTGGTATCTCTATATTGAACTCTTTTTCTGAAGATTCTGAAAAGTATGTGAATTTGCTTTCTAAGTCCGGCATGATTCTAAGAGCTTCATTTCTCAATGCAGCAGAATCCCTAGCTAATAGTTGAGTATCTATAAAATCATCTATGGTTTTTTGTGTGTCATCTCCATTAACCGAAACAATCATATTTTTTAATCTGGTAGTTATTTCTGCAGAAGGTTTTCCACTTTTCTTTATAGCTTTTTGTTGAGCTTCTATTTTATTTTCATCATGATGAGTCAATAGCTTAAAGCAAACAGTAATTTTTGAAGTAGGGAGTATAAATGTAAAACTATTTTCTCCTGGAGTATAGTCCTTGTCATCAAGTTCTTTATTTTTTACTTCGGATAGGTCTATAGTTACATTTTGCTTTTCTCCTGTTTCAGGATCTATAACTTCTGCTTCATAATCTTTTCCGTAACCCAATACTCTAGCTGCATATAACACAGCATTTTTATCCCCTATTAACAAATCATTATAGTTTATTGGACTTACAATGAGAGATCTTAAAACTTTATCTATTACAGTGCCATTTTTAATGAAATTTTGATTACTTAAGATATCTTCTTCCTTAGCAGTCATATACTTCATTTCAATTTTACCACTAGATAATGGACTTTCTTTTGGATACACCAATCCTTTACTTGGTAAATCTACCTCTTCTGTTGGGAATTGAGATTCTTTTACTTGTTGCCCTTGATATTCCTGTATTAGTTTATCTTTTATGTCCTGAGTTTCTTTTTTCTTTGGGTAATCAGGGTCTACGACCTTATTCATAACTTTCTCCATTTAATATGTTAATAACCTTTTTAATAAATATTAAAACTTTTAAATTTTTTGCAATAAAAAAACCCCTAAAAAATAGAGGTTCTTTTGGCAATTATTAATCAAGTGAGGGATAATTAATATTGCAATATTGCATAATCATAAGATAATGTTAATTCGATATTGGCTACTTCAGTACTAGACCAATCTAAATCTGAGAATGCCGATCCTTTTGGCATTGCTCCTTTTAGTGTCCATTCTTCAACTTTGTCTCCTACAGGACCCAATACATTAAAGGTAACATCTTTTTTATAGAAATCACTATATCCAGATCTTCCGGTAACAGACTCGTAAGCTAAACGTACCCATTCCATTACTGCTTGAGCTCCTGATGGTACAATCGGATCGTATAAAGAAACCGTTACATCAGCCCAATCAGCTTTTCCTAAAAGTTTTCGATATGTGTTCATGTGGTCTATTTTAACTTCCTCGAAAGTTATATCGGGTCTCGAAACCTTATTACATATAAAAGAGGGAATTCCATCAATATACATTATAAATCTATTTGCCATTTTCGGCTCAAACGCCGTAAACATTATTTCATTTGGATCGATTAGTTCTGCCATATCTTTATATTCCTATATCTCGTTCTAATATAAATATCTAAATTTTTATTTTTTAATCCTCAAAAGATGCTCCGGTAGGCATAATATTGAAATCTACGACTATAAATTCTGCAGATTTAGCTGGTTGCAGATATATCGCTCCTTTTAATATATTTCTATCGATAACATCTGGAGTGTTATTCGTTTCATCCATTACAACTTTAAATGCATATAGACCTTGTCGCTGTTGTACGCTTTCTAAATAAGGATTAACAGTTGATAAAAATCTATTTCTTGTAGCAGTTGTGTTTTGTTCAAATACTAAGTATCTTGAAGTCGAAGCAACGAATTTCTTAAGATTTATCATCAATCTTCTAACATTAATACGATCCAATGCAGTAGTTCTAGATTGAAGAGTCTTTTGCCCAAATACCGTTATTCCTTGACCTGGAAATATAGCAATTGGATTCACACGTCCTTCATATAGATCATCTCTTTCGTCGTGAGTTAATCTCGAGTAAACGTCTGTTGCATTTGTTAAGCCTCCACGATTTAAACCGGCTGGCGCATACCATTCTGCTGCTATTTGATCATTAAATGCAAACGCAGAAGGTAATAATACCGATGGTGGTACCCAAACATATTTATTAAGATTGGTATCACGGTATTTCATCCAAGGATAATAAGTAGCTGCATAGCTTGTATCCCAGTTTTCTGCTTCAGTAGTTGTTGTAGAAACACTATCATTATATAATACTGAATCCATTATATAAAAAGCGTCTCCACGAGCTTCGCAAACGTCTATTGCTTTTTGTGGTACCGAAGAAGCTACTCTAGATATTATTCCTGGTGTTATGATCATATTGATATCAAATTCATCGGGATTCGAAATAGAGTTTAATGCTTTTTTATATGATTTAGTTCCAGTAGAAGTTCCTGTACTAACATCGAAACCCATTATATTGGCACCATCAGATATACTAGTTCCAGTATTCTTAGAAGTTGCTGGATTTTGACCATCAAAGCCACCTTGAAATGGTATTGTGAATTTTCTAGCATTAGTTGGCGATGAACTAGATGATAAAGCGGTTTCGGCACCTGTTGATGCACTAGGGTGGACTTTTAATGTAGATAAATTGAAAGCTTTATTATCCCCAGCCACTGGTGTTGCTAAATCAAGTGGTGATAAATAGTTTATATTATCATTTCCAGTGTCTATGTTTAAAAAATCAAATCCATAGTGGAAATTTTTATTATAAGTTCCATTTTCTACTCCAGAATCAGTTTGTGAAATCCTTAATGAAGCTGTTGGTAAGGTACCAAAAGTAGAAGATCCTACTGCTTGTTTAACTGTAGCGTGACCATAAGGTATTAACCCTTTAGCTACCGAGCCATTATTAACTGCAGCATCTGGAGATACATAAATATACCTAGATTGATTTGGGTAATCTCCATATTTTATAAGTTTACCAGCAGAATCAATATCAATGTATTGATCCCCAACGACTCTTGCAAAATAATTTGGAGAATCTGGGTTTATATTTAAATTATTATATGTCTCTATCGTTACTGGTCTTTTGTCAGTATCATTCCATTTACGAACACTAAGAGTAAAAGAGCCAAAATCACTATTTGGTATTTCACTAGCAAATTTAACATTCGATATTGATACCTTTAAATCTCTATTTGTTGAAGTACCATGTGCTCTATGGTTAACAGTAAATAAATCCGTGGTTATTAAGCTTCCATAAGTAGAAACGGGACTACCAACGTGCTGTGAAACTATAGTTGGTGTAGTTGCTCTACTATATCTTGGTACAGCATCCGTTCCGCCTGTTCCGCCATTAACTGATAATGTAGAACCAGATACAAATGAAGCAGATATTAATGTACTATAAGATTCAGATACATACTGTTTGAAGTTTAAATAAAGGTATGCCGATTTAGAAGCTTTAGGAGAATCTCCAAATATGTTTCCAATAAAATTATCATCCGAAGATCTTAACGATGAAGAAACTGTAGTTCCTGTTGTGTCTGCTGATCCTGATAATAAAAAGTTTAATTGTCCCGGTGTCAAATCTGCTGAAGCATCTGGAGCTTTTAGTGTTTGTAAGAAATTGCCACCAATAGCATCCGAATTTTGTGATGGATGCAGTATCGAAACCACCTTACCTGTGGTATCTGCAGAGCTTCCAGTGTAGACAACGATAGCCAATGGGTCTGCAGTGTAGCCACCCATATCTAAAACTCTAACTACAGTTATAGTTCCAGCATTTTTAAGATATTCTTTTACAGTATAAGGTACATAGGTATCTTCACTTAATCCCCCAAACATCTCTTCATAATCTTCGAAAGATGAAAGGATTGTGGGTACAAAAGCGGGTCCTTTTACAGTAGGACCAATAACCGCAGCACCAATTTCACTTATCCCTTGTGGGACAAACGATAAATCATTTTCCTGAGTAAATACTCCGGGACTAACTATTTTTTCAGCCATTTAAAAACTCCATAAGTCAACAATTAGGTATATTATATTCCATAGATAAATATCACCCAAAAAAGCTAAAAAACAATTATAAAAAACTATGCAGCGGTAAATTCACCAGTCTCTATATCTAAAGAACCTACTCCATATTTTTTTTGTAATGCTTCAGCTTGATCTCTTTCTTTTTGTATTAATTGTTTTAATTTTTCTTTTATTTCTTCGTCTCTTTCTTGCAAAAGAACTTTTTGTATTGCTATTTGTCCAAATTCATAAGAAATGCTTTCATAGTTATCTCTAACGTCTGTTAATTGCTTTAATTCTTCTTCTGTAAATTTAACATTTTCTGTCATAATTATATTCCCATATAACTTTTATTTTCCCGGTACGGGAAGATTATTAATATCACTAACAACAACTTCCGAAATAACCAATTGTCTTTTTGTCAGCGACCTTTCACTTGATTGTTTTAATTTCTTTTGTAATGTTTCTGGTACAACATAACCTCTTAAATTTATACTGAATGTAGTTTTAACCATACGATCTTCACCAGCAGATATTTCATTTGAATTTGTAAAATCGCCCAACTGTGCAGCGAATTTAAATCTTTCTGGATTACCCCAATACATATCATTGGAATATTGTATAGATTCCATTATCTTATTCATTTGTATCATTAAATCTGTCCAAACTACGCATTCGTATGTTAGATCTAAATAGTCTGGTATAACTACATTATATTTTTCTTTTACAGGCTTAGCACCAATTAGTACTGAAAATTGATCATATCTATTTATCTGAGTTCTATTGTTTTCAAAACTATAATATAAATTATTTTCTTCACTATCAAAATGTCTAGAAAGATCTTTGACTTTAGTAAAACCAGTTCTTCTATACATTATTAATGGTAATTGAATTTTTCCATCTTTATCTCTATGAAATCCAGACTTTTGAGCAGACTTCCACCTTTGAGCATCCCCATATACAACAGGTACCGATTGGGATTCTCCATTATTGTTTACCTGAGGTTTTATTACTTCATCAAAATAATACTTAATAGTTTCGTCAATGTCATATAAGCCAATATTAAACTTGCCTATGGTATCTTGGTCCCGTCTTACCTGATTAGCTCTATTCAGCTTATTATTTGCATTATTTTTTGGTAGTGGGATTCTTTTAGCCATTTATATTTCCTATCCGTATAGTCCGGGATTACCTACATTAGTTCTTTCTATTGATAAAGCACTTCTTCGAGTTAAATGACCTGCACAAATTATTGAAATACTAGATCCAAACTTATTTACAACGTCTCTAGAATACTCATTTGATTCTTTTGTTGTATCAGGATTCTTATCCATAAAAAGCTGATTTTCTACAACAGAATCTATTTCATAATAAGATTCGTTCCAATTAACAATATCACCAACTTCCAGTACTAGATCTGCTGTATTTCTTAATATCTCTTTAGCAAAAGCAAAAGTCGTTTCTTGAGAAACATCAAAGCCAAATTCAGTATCGGGAAATGCTTGATCTTCATGTGATATTAATGCAGGCACTCTAATTGCTGTTAAATTAACCTTATGGGTTGCTTCTCCATACAAATTAACCCTTGTGTCAGGTACAGAGGCTTTGTAAACATCAACTAAAGTATCCACCCAAGTATACATAAGTTCTCGGGTTAAACTATTAAAAAGTTTTATATCTCTTATTCCACCGAATAATGCCATAATATTAAGCCACGTATATTGGATAGGGATTTCTACCCAAAGTTTCTTGTTGGAACTCTGCTATTTCTTTTTCTCGTTCCATTGTATTTCTTCTACTTGTTTGTTCTAAATCTTCTCTTAGTCTTTCAACTAATGCATCTTTTTCAGTTGCTGCTTCGCTTCTTAATGTGTCACCATCTAAAGAAACATCACCACCAGGTATTGGTATTGAACCATATTTAGATCTAATTATACCCAACAACTCTTTTGAAAGAGCAAAAGTATATTTTCTAACCCATTGTTTCCCAGCTTCATTAATTTGCGAATAAGTCATTGTATTGTATGGTATATTAGAAAAATCACTAATATTTCCGATACCAGAAGATCCTGATATAGGAGAAGTATCATTATCCACAACATATTCTAGCCATAAATTATAATTCGTATCTGGTATAGGAAATAATCTAAGTTGATTGTTAATTATTTCAAAACTATATGAGGACTTTCTAATTGTATCATTAAACTCGATTGCTTGTACTCTTAATAAATCTGCATATACTGGCATCATTACATAATTTATAGCTGGGCTCATATTACCCCAACCAAATCCATCTAAAAACTGTTCTGAATTATTGCCTGTTCCAAGATAAGGATCAAAATATCTAGATATTGCAGGCTTAGCTTCATATGAAATTCTTTTTATAGTTATTGCTTTTCCGCTTTCACTAACGTCTGCTACTAATTCATTTAAATCGTATGTTTGACTATTACTAGTTACAGCAATAGAAGTTCTTTTCCAGCTTACGGTTCCGCCGGCACCTGCCTCTGTACCATAAGTATCACTCAATCTTACAATATTATTTTGAGTAGGTGTTATATTTCTATGTGTTAAATTTGAAGCAGTACTTTCTCCTTTTAATGTAAATATATTATCTTTTATATTTTGATAATTTACCTGTGCACTATATTCACTAACAGATTCTTCAAAACAAGCAAAAAAGCTTTCTTGTTGCATTTCTATATCAACCAAAGGATATCCCAACCTTTTAGCGCACCAATCAGCTACTTTTTCCGTATCTGCTTGGAATACACTATCACTATCATATAAGCCAAAAGGTGTATCCCCTGGAAAGAAAGATGCCGATCCCGGCCATATATTGGGTACTTGACTTGCCATTGTTTATTCTCCTATTAATAAATATCAAAATTTTTATTATAATTATC
>TARA_R110001583_G_scaffold192734_1_pt1 | contig 13463 bp, 13 predicted proteins | sample TARA_R110001583 | Tara Oceans TARA_R110001583 (sample SAMEA4398432) | marine metagenome | biome: Polar Biome; feature: [MES] marine water layer (ENVO:01000295) within the mesopelagic zone...; material: water (ENVO:00002006), including particulate matter (ENVO:01000060) such... | reverse complement strand
TTTTTTGTTGCCGCATAGAGGGAAACGGGATGGTCAACGCTATCAGAAGTAGCAAAAGGTGTTTTAGCATTAAGACCGTAAACTGAACTAGAAGATGCATATACTAAATGTTTAACTGTAGTACTACGGCAACCCTCTAAAATGTTTAAATGACCTACCAAATTAGAATCCGCATAAGCATGAGGATTTTCAATCGAGTAACGCACACCTGCTTGTGCCGCTAAATGAATTACGCGGTCAAATTTCTCGGTTTCAAAAAGAGACCTAACAGCATCACGGTCAGAGATATCAATAACTAATAATTGGAATTTTTCATGTTCTATACGCTTTAATCGAGCATGCTTTAAATTAACATCATAATAATCATTTAAGTTATCGACACCAACAACCACGTGCCCTACTGAAGTTAATTTTTCTACGACAGCACTACCGATAAAACCAGCAGCACCAGTAACTAAGTATTTCATAAAAATCTCGATATTTAATAAAAGCAATTAACTCTTAATCAGAACCAAATAAATCACGGGTATAGACTTTATCTGCTACATCACGAATTTCATCAACCATACGATTGGAGACAATCACATCACAGCTAGATTTAAACTCATTTAGATCTTTTATTACTTTGGAGTGAAAAAACTCATCATCCTTTAAAACTGGCTCATAAACGACGACCTCAACACCTTTTGCCTTAATTCGCTTCATAATCCCCTGAATACTAGAAGCTCTAAAATTATCAGAACCAGACTTCATAATTAAACGATATATACCAACACGCTGTGGATTACGTTTTAAAATTGAATCGGCTATAAAGTCTTTACGAGTCGAGTTAGCGTCTACAATCGCACCAATAATGCTATTGGGCACTTCAGCATAGTTTGCTCGTAACTGCTTAGTATCTTTAGGCAAACAGTAGCCACCATACCCAAACGAAGGGTTATTGTAATGATTACCTATACGAGGGTCTAAACTAACACCTTCAATAATTTGCTTTGCATCTAAACCGTGGGACTCAGCATAGGTATCAAGCTCGTTAAAATACGCCACGCGCATTGCAAGATAGGTATTTGAGAATAATTTAACCGCTTCAGCCTCAGTAGAATCAGTAAAAAGGACCTCGATGTCTTTTTTTATCGCGCCTTGCACCAATAAATCCGCAAATATTCTAGCGCGATCGCTACGTTCACCCACAATAATACGAGAGGGATATAAGTTGTCGTGTAATGCTTTACCTTCACGTAAGAATTCAGGTGAAAAAATAATATTATTAGTATTAAACTTTACTTTAAGGCTTTTGGTATATCCAACAGGAACTGTTGACTTTATAACCATTACAGAATTAGAGTTAATTGCTAAAACATCTTTTATCACAGCTTCAACAGACTTTGTATTAAAATAATTGGTTTGAGGATCGTAATCAGTCGGTGTGGCAATTATAACAAAATCAGCATTTTTGTAAGCTATATCTTTACTCAATGTCGCAGTGAAATTTAGAGTTTTGTTTATTAAAAAATCAGATATTTCATTATCAAGAATTGGTGATTTATGATTATTAAGTAATTTTACTTTTTCACTAATGATATCAATCGCAATCACTTCATTATGTTGCGCTAATAACATAGCATTTGAAAGACCCACATAACCTGTACCAGCAATAGTAATTTTCATATTAAGACTCGCGTGTAAGTTTGTTTATTGCTGAAAGATATTTATCAATTACAACTTTTTCATCAAATTCCCGTTCCACTTTTGAACGGCTGGCCCTCCCCATTGCCAATCGCTTTTCATGAGATAGGCAAATTATTTTGTCTAAATTTTTAACGAGGCTAGAGGTAGATCTTACATCGCAAAGGTAACCATTTACTCCATCATCGACAGTCTCACGACACCCTACATTATCAGTAGTGACAATAGGTTTCCCCATTGCCGCGGCTTCTAATAAAGACTTAGGTACACCTTCACGATAGAAAGAAGGTAAAACCATACAATCAGCTAAGGCTATATGTACTTCAACTTCATCTGATACACCATGATAATTTACTATGCCTTCATCAACCCAACTTTGCATTTCTTGTTTAGAAACTGCTGAAGGATTTTCAACATCTAAAAAACCTACCAGATTAAACTCTACACCATTACCATATTTATTCCTAAGTATTCTAGCAGCATCTACGAAGTGAAGAATTCCCTTATCAAAAAGCATACGTGCAATTAATAAGAAACGGACAACACCATCATCAAGAGAAGGCATGTAATTGAATCGTGACAAATCAGCACCAGACCCAGGTAAACGATCTGTATTTTTTAAGTCAACTAATTTGTATTCTAAAAATATTTTACGATCATCTTCATTTTGAAAGAAAACAACATCTGCCTTGCGTTGACTAACACGATATAGTGACTTAACTATTTTAGAAGTAATATTTTCATTTATGAATAAAACTCCTAATCCAGCGATATTATTAATCACTTTCATACCAAGAAATTTAGCGACTAAAGTACTATAAATATTATTTTTAGGTGTAAAATTTAAGACGACATCTATTTTTTTATTTTTATATACTCTATAAAAATCTATAATACTAACTATATCATTTATAGGATTTGTTCCACCTTTATCAATATTTACGTGGGAAAAATCACAACCTAAATCTAACAACTTAATAGTGTACTCATCTTTAGGAGCAACAGCTACAACATGATAGCCTTTATCAATTAAAGCAATAATAGTATTTTTACGAAAATTATATAGATACCAACTAGTATTGGCAGAAATAGCAATAGTGCTCATAATGGTTCCATATTCAAAGATCAGATAAAGCAGTTTTAAACGAATTAACCATCGCGCTTAAGTCATCTAGTACGAAGTAAGGCTTGTAGTTTGGAAGAAGTGTACGTAACAATTTAATGTCGGTTTCAGGAAAAAATTCATTAGGAAAAGCAACCTCGTGCCAAACTATTTCACATTGTGTATGATCTTGAAGTAAATTAGCTATTTGTAGTGCAGTAACATTGTAACCTGCTGCTACATTAATGGTCTGATTGTGGCATTGATCGGTTGACGCAATTTCGATACAGCTAGAAGCAACATCTTTTACTGAAACATAATCTTTGGCATAATCTTTAGCGATATACATGTCGACTTTGCCATGGTTTATCGCATTACGAGTAATAGCGGGTAAAAATAACGGACTATTTAAGGCTACGCCATAAACATTACTTGGCCTAACAATACAGACATTTCGACCGCTTTTAAGGCATAACTCTTCTGCGACTAACTTAGTTAAATTGAATAGACGACGGTTATCATCAACACAAACTGTTAGGTTTGCTTGTTCATTAGCTAATGCTTGATTCATGTATACTCGAGTTGAAGATACATAGAGTAAACGTTCAAACTTTGCATGCTGCAATAGTTGGGCTAGTAGACTGACATTGGCTTCTAATACAGAAAAAGGGGTATTTTTACAGTCGCCGTTGCCGGCGCAATATAAAACAATCCCTAGATCGCGCTCGAACAAACTAGTGTCATCTCTTGCAGGAACAAAGGTACTATGGCCTTGAGCTTGAAGTTGATTGACGATTTCTGAACCAATAAAACCTCGGCCACCAAATACGGTATAAAGCGCCATTTATTGCCCCCACCCGTTAATAAGTTTATCTTTAATCGCGTCTAATGTGGGTTGAATCATGTCTTTATCAGATAATAGTGGTTTGCTTAATGGCCATTGTATTTGCAGGCTTGGATCGTTCCACAATAAACCACTCTCGTCTGTTGGGTCATAGTAATCTGTACATTTATATTGGAAATCTGCAGTGTCGCTGAGTACACAAAAACCATGAGCAAACCCAGGTGGCACGTAAAACTGTAACTTATTTTTTCCGGTTAATATTATCGCTTCATGTTGTCCGAATGTTTCAGAGCCTGGGCGTAAATCAACCGCAACATCAAAGACTTCACCGTCTGTTACCGTGACTAGCTTCCCTTGAGGTTTCGTTTTTTGAAAATGCAAACCTCTTAGAACACCTTGGCTTGAACGTGAACGGTTATCTTGGACAAAATCAGCATCTATTCCAGCAGCTTTGTAACGTTCAGCTTGAAATGTTTCATAGAAGAAACCTCTATCGTCACCAAATACTTTGGGTTCAATAATTAACAAATCTTTAATTTTTGTTTTGATAATATTCATATTGGTTTCTTTTTTGAAATTATTTTGTAATGTTCAATAAATATTGACCATAACCAGTTTTAGCTAAGGTTTGTGCAATGTCGCGTACTTGCTGTTTTGTTAACCAGCCCTGTAATAAGGCTATTTCTTCTAAACAGGCAATTTTGAAACCTTGTCTTTTTTCAACTGTCTGAACAAATTGTGACGCTTCTAACAATGAGTCATGAGTACCTGTGTCTAACCATGCAAAACCACGTCCTAATTGCTCAACGTTTAGGTTACCTTGCTCTAAATAAGCCTGATTAACACAGGTAATTTCAAGCTCACCACGTACAGATGGTTTAACATTTTTAGCAATATTGACCACAGAATTATTGTAAAAATAAAGTCCTGTAACAGCCCAGTTTGATTTAGGCGTTGTCGGTTTTTCTTCTATTGATAACGCTTTAAAGTTTTCATCAAACTCGACGACACCAAAACGTTCTGGGTCCATGACTTGATAACCAAATACCGTTGCTCCAGATAGGTTTTGAACTGCATGCTGTAATTGTTTACCAAACGCTTGGCCAAAGAAGATGTTATCACCCAATGCTAAGCAGACATCGTCTGAACCTATGAATGATTCACCTATAATAAATGCTTGAGCAAGGCCATCTGGTGATGGTTGAACTTCATAAGTAAGGTTTATTCCAAACTGGCTGCCATCACCTAATAAACGGATGAATCCATCTTGTTCCTCTGGCGTAGTAATGATGAGAATTTGGTTAATTCCCGCCAACATTAATACCGATAATGGATAGTAAATCATCGGTTTGTCATAAATAGGCAGTAATTGCTTTGATACGCCTTTTGTTATTGGATGTAGTCTTGTACCTGAACCACCGGCTAAAATAATGCCTTTCATAAAACCTCGAATACAGATTACGGTATATGCTAAACCGAATCATAAAATAATAATGTCACCCACTAGCTTAACTGCATATTGCTGTAACCTATGCGTTAATACCTAGACGCTCACGTTGGTAACTGCCATCTTGCACGTGCTGGCACCATAACTGGTTATCTAAGTACCATTGAATCGTTTTGCGTAAGCCAGTTTCGAATGTTTCGACTGGTGTCCAGTTCAGTTCTTTACTCATTTTGCTGGCATCAATGGCATAGCGTCGGTCGTGACCAGGTCGGTCGGTAACATAAGTAATTTGGTCGGCATAAGGATTATTTTTAGGCACTAAGACATCTAAAATTGTACATATCGTTTGAACAACTTCGAGGTTTTGTTTTTCGTTATGTCCGCCTATATTATAGGTCTCGCCGACTTTACCTTCTGTTACCACTTTATAAAGCGCACGCGCATGATCTTCTACATATAACCAATCACGAATTTGGTCACCTTTGCCATAAATTGGCAACGACTTACCTTCTAGTGCATTTAAAATAACTAGTGGGATCAGTTTTTCAGGAAAATGGTAAGGACCATAGTTATTAGAACAATTAGTGATCACTGTTGGTAATCCATAAGTGCGTAACCAAGCTCGAACAAGATGATCGCTTGATGCTTTTGACGCTGAATAAGGACTGCTTGGTGCATAAGCTGTAGTTTCAGTAAACAAAGGTAAATTAGTTGTTGCTGAAACTTCATCTGGATGAGGGAGATCACCATACACTTCATCTGTAGAAATATGATGAAAACGAAAAGCCAATTTAGCTTCTGGCGTAAGTGTATTCCAATATTCGCGAGTTGCCTCTAGTAAGGTATATGTACCGACAATATTGGTTTGGATAAAATCAGACGGGCCGGTAATTGAACGATCAACATGGCTTTCTGCCGCTAGATGCATGACAGCATCTGGTTGATAAGTAGCAAAAACACGTTTTAACTCTGCATGATCGCAAATATCCACTTGTTCAAAATGGTAACGAGCGTTGTCGTTAATTGTTGCTAGCGATTCGAGGTTACCTGCATAAGTGAGTTTATCGACATTGATAACACTATCTTGAGTGTTAGCAATGATGTGACGAACAACTGCAGAACCAATGAACCCTGCACCACCAGTTATAAAAATTTTCATAGTTCTCCAGCGAAACCTAATTTTTTGAGCCATGACTTTAAAGAATAGTCATATATTATGCTTTCATAGTCAGAATTGTAGATTGGTTTAGTACTCACAAAACTCACTAATCTATCGATATCAAAGTCAACATCGCGGCCTATTATAAGGACTCGTTCTGTACTATATAGATTAGAACTTAGAATACTTGAATTGGTTGTTATCAATTTACAGCCAGAAGCTAAAGCTTCTAAAGTCCTAATTGTGTAACCACTTTGATTAGAGTTCTGTATATCTAATACACAGGAGCTTGTTGAATACATCGCAGATATTTCATCTAAACTCATAGATTTAAAAGTAAAATCAGAATATTTAAATCCATAGAAGTATTTCTTATCTATAAATTTAGATTTCAAATATAAAGAACGATTCTTAAGAAATAAATAAAAGAAAACAGCAATATTTGACTTATCAAACACAACCTTTAATTTAGATAAAATCTTTAATCTATCAGAGTGAACACTACCCACAAAGAGTAAGCTAAGATCCCGTTCTATATTTAAATTATTAAAAATAGTATCAACATAAAATAACGGAACAAAACGCGCTCCATAATTCTTACAATCAGATTCATCAAAACTAGAAAAATCATCCACCAAAACGGATAACTTTAAGGATTGAGGATAGTTAGCAATTGAATCCCACATGTACAGAGTTACTTTTACGTTTTTTGATTTATAAAATAAAACGACTTCTTCTGTTACGTTTCGACCTAATATTATAAATAAATGAGTCGGCTTAAAAATGTAATAATAAAACTTGTAAAAAGTATTGGGCATAAAGCTAAATAAATTATTTTTAAAAAACTTTTTCTTTCGAATGAAATTAAAATATGAATAGAAAGGTAAAACATCATTTAGAGTTAAAACAGAATATAAGTTTTCCTTCATCGAAGCACTTATATATTTTCGATAACCAAAAAAAGATGGTGATATAAGTAAAACTTTATTTTTACGTTTTTTCATTAACACCTATCCATTTAGATAATTCAAAACTGTACTTTTTTATTATTTTCGCTGGTGAGCCACAAGCAACTGAATAGTCTGGAATTGATATATTGACTACGGAATTAGCTCCGATAACACAATGCTTACCAATACTTACACCTGGAAGTATAACAGAGTTATTATAAATCTTTGTTCCGAAACCAATATTAACTGAATTATAGATAATATTTTGATTTTCTATCGGTATATCAATGTTTTCGTATGGATGGATTATATCAGTTATGGTTACATTACTTGCAATAGCAACATAATCATCAATAAAAATACTATCGGCACATGTAATATGCACATTTTGCTGAACCGTAACGTTATTACCAATATATATTTTAGGATCAAATTTTTTATGATTATACTTAAAAACTCCCTCAATACGGGCACTATTAAAAATAGAAACATTATTACCTAAAGATATACAATTAGGAGTTATATAACAAGGTTTTAAAACTAAGCATTTACTGCCTACTTTATAAAACCTCATAAATTTAGTGGTATATAAAGAATAAATTTTTCTTATTATTTTATAAAAAATCATTTAAGCCTTCTTATCAACTTTGCTGGTACACCACCATATATACAGTAGCTATCAACATTTTTTGTCACTACACTTCCAGCAGCAATTATTGCGCCTTCACCTATTACAACAGAACTAAGAATAGTAGAGTTTGCACCAATCCAGACATTATCATTAATTACAATATTAGAATTTAAAGTAGGTTGAAATAATATCGGTTTATCCAAATCAGAAAAACTATGCTCAGCGGCTAATAATTTAACGTACGGACCAATTAAAACATTATCACCAATTTTTATTCCATTTCCAGAAATAATATAGCCAAATGAATTTATAAAACTATTTTCACCAATATCGATATCACCATCAATAATAAACTCGCAAAACCTGCCAACATCAACATTATTTGATAGATTAAGACTTCCACTACTGTTAGTTATAAAACTAATTTTAACAAACTCACGGATACGAAAATTATCGGGAACTAAAACTCTATTATAATCGTTAGCCTCAAAAGATAGGTGCACATTTAAATTACTTTTACACAAGAATAGAACACGTTCAATAAATGACTTAAAAAACCTACTGAATAGAACCATAATTTTTTTCATTTTTCAACCTAATAGCCAAATAGATAATAATAAAAGATGAACCAACACAACGAATAACAAGAGTTGTCAAAGAGGCGCCATAAGCACCATAAATAGGAATAAAGTAATAATCCAAAATAACATTTAAAATCAAAAGTAAAAAGTTTAAATATAGTAAAAACTTAAATGCTTTTTTCTTAGTCAAGATGACAACGAGAGGAATAAAGAATATCTCGACTACAAGGGAATAAACCATTATCGCATATACATTTTCTGACGAATAATAATGTTCGTCTAAGGTGAAATGCATTATATAAGGGACAACTGTAGATACAAGCAAAAGCAAAAATGATAAAGATATAGATAGAGAAAAACTAAGTTTAAAATATTTTTTATATTCATATATAGTTTCTATACCAGCAGCCTTATTTACCATAACACTATTTATCGCTAAAGAAACAACCGTAAATAATTTAGCATAACTATAGGCGATTGAATATATTGCGACCTCTAATGATGTTGACAGTTTAGCGAGCATTAGAATGTCAACCTTCGTAATTAGAACAGAAATCAAACCTAAAAAAATCATTTTAAACAAAAAATTGTTTACGCTATTTTTTTCAACACTATCACTAAAATTATTACGTACATTTACTACCATCGTCTTTTTTATTAAAAAATAGGAAGTAAAAGATGAAATTATAATGATTAAAAATATTATCCAAAGGCTTAAGTTTTCTCCGAAAAAGATAAATGTAATAACTGCAATAAAAAGTAGCCTTATAACATTAGGTAATAACCTTATAAAAGCTAAATATCTAAAATCGTCTTTTTGTTGAAAATACGCACTAATCATTGATATTGCACTCAATATATATACTGCTGGAATGCATATCAAAAAGTAAAAGAAGTTACTTTTATCTTCATAGAAAAAATATAAAAATAAACAAACAAAGAAAATACATAAAGATACGTAAAAAAAACGCAACTTAAATAGATAATTAAAAAAGATATTTTGAATTATTACATCTTCATTTTTACTATAAAAGATGTAAGCACTTATGAAAGCCCCCTCCATAACTGCTACAGATAGGAGTATAAATTCATTGGTTAATGAAAAGGCAGCAAAATCAACAATGCTAAGAGTTACTGATAAAAGTGTGTATGTTAACCATACACAGCCACCAGAGATTAAAGATGCAGAAATAACATAGGCAACTTTATGATAATCGGACTTTATAATAGTCATATGATTAAACGGTAAACATCATTCTGTAAATTAGTACCAAACATAGAGTCTAAATTTATTTCACTTCTTAATAACTCATTAACTCTGAATGAGTCTTCAACAATCATAGATCTTATTAGATTAATATTTTTCATATTTATTTTAGAGATAATAATACCTAACTTGTTTACTAGAACAAAACTACTTATATCACCAAGATTTTCCGAACATATTATCTTTGTCCCAGAATACAAATATTCAACAGCTTTAGTTGGACAAGAGTATTCATTTATTTCGCTTTGTTCTCTAACAATATATAGATAATCAGCTGCAACCAAGTACTTCGGGACTTGAATATTATCTACAGTTCGAAGAGTTATCCTACAATCTGGAATTTTATACTGTTCTTTTAACTCATTCATTTTTCTAGAATCAATTGTCAAAATCAATAAATGAAACTCATCTGGCATATCTAAAAATACATTGAATAGAAATTCAACATTTTGCCAGGCTTGTGCATTACCAGAGTAACAAATAATTATTTTATCTTGAGGTATTTTTAACTCGCTTCTTAAATTTGATTTATTAATTTCCTTAGCAGCTTCTATATTTCGGATAAAATCGGGTGATGGTATATTTGGTAAAACATGACACTTTAATTCAGAATTTTTATATTTCTTCTCTAATCCAAATCTCATTGAATGAGAAACACAAACGAATGTAGAGCCTAATTCTACTAGTCTAGCTTCAATTAATTCATAGAAGAATCGTTTGGCTTTGTAAAATCTAAAAGCAATCAAATCCTCGAGGCTTCCATGGTATATCAAAATTGTATTTTCTAATATTTTCGGTTTAAAATAGGATGCAAAAAACAATGGTATTACTGAACCTATATTTTGACACACATATCTTTCATTTTTTTCTGCATTTACAAGTAGTACTAAAAAGGTTTTAAATGCACTAACCCACCCCTTAAGAACTAATAAGTCAACAATATTACCTAAATTTTCTAAAGCAACTTTATCTCTAATTGCCCGATAATAATAGCCAGTTTTCTTATAGTAACCTGGACTGCAAAGCATTAATATTTTCTTGCTCATTTTAATTAACCTTTTATTAAAACTGTTTTTTTATTTGCTATAATTAAATAAAAAATAAATAATTGTGGAACCCAAAAATCACCAATGAACCACATTGAAAGCATTGAAACAAAAAATATAACAACTTTATAATCTAATTTACGATTATTTAATATATATATAATGCATGGATATATTACAACAGAAAAGAATATTACTCCGCCGAAAAAACCTAGCTGTTGAAAAACCTGTAAATAAATATTGTTATAACCTGATTCTTGGTAGTAATAAAAACTAGATAGACCTTCGCCAAATATGGGATACAAGTCTATTTGATTAATAGCATTCATCAATAAAAGATTTCTTACCTCTCCAGATTCAGAACCACTACCAGTGACATAACTATTAAACTTAGATAATATTAAATCAAAACCATCGAGCACTATATTAAAATTATTAGTGACATAGATAATTGTCATAAAAACAAAAGCAAGGATAAAATAAAAAAAAGATAACTTAAGCTTTTTTTTCTCATAAAAATATAAATACGGAATAATGAAAAGTAAAAAAACGACTAAATGAAAAGAAGAAAAACTCAATAACAATGCTACCGCAGCCATTATTATTACTATTAATCGTAATTTAAAAGATCTTATATTTGAATAAATAAAAATAAAGCAAACATTTATATAAAATCCATAATTCCCAGATTCATAATTAAACCCTCTAACTCTGAAACCAATAGGAGAGTAGAACTTATATACTTCTCTATCATACCTTGGTAAAGAAAAAATATTACTATTAGATATTAAATCGATAATTTCAAGGAAATTGTATACCAATGAAATAGAGAAGCCAATAGTCAAAATGGACAATATTATTCTATAATCTAACGTTATATTAGAAGATAAATAGGATAAAGAAAAGATAAAAATAGGAAACCACAAGTATGCAAATAAATAAGGTATAGGTTTTGGTGTTAAATTTAAAAAAAAAGTATTCATTAAAACATAAAAAACAAGAAAAAAAAGTAAAATTAAATGAGTGTAATTATAACGACTTATTCTGCCTTTAGACAAAAGCAATAAAAAAGTGCATGATATTATAAAAATTGAAATTATGAATGGGAGTGTAAAATATGGCCCGATTATACTCGGCGCATGTGAAAATGGTATAAAAAAAATATATGAATAAATAATAAATCTTATAATAGTATCAAAATTAAAATGACGTGTAAAAATCACACTCATCCCCCTTCCCTTTCTATAATTTTTATAGACTACTCTTTAAATTAAATAGTAGTCTAGTTATTTCATCGTTTATGAAAATTTTTATAAAAACAAGAACTAAATTAAAGGTCAGGTCTAATTATTATATTAAAATTCTAATTCAAAGCTACTTAAAACGATAAAATCTATTTTAATAAAGCATTTAATATTTTCATTGAAGCATTTCCACTTCCATATGGATTATGTGAATAACTCATTTTACTGTATGTTGATTCATCATTTAGCAATGTGTTTATATTCTTAACGATTATATTAACATCTGTACCAACTAATTTAACAGTGCCCGCATCTACAGCTTCTGGTCTCTCTGTTGTATCTCGCATTACTAGTACTGGCTTACCCAATGATGGAGCCTCTTCTTGAATTCCCCCTGAATCTGTCAGTATTATGTACGAACGAGTCATAAGATAAATGAATGGTAAGTAGCCTTGTGGCTCAATTAAGATAATATTTTTTATATCACCCAAAATTCGGTTTACAGGCTCGCGAACGCTTGGATTTAAGTGCATAGGATATAGAATTTGTACATCCGAATGAGTTTTAGCTATGATAGCTAGAGCTTCGCAAATACGTTCAAATCCATCACCAAAACTCTCTCTACGATGGCCTGTAACTAAAATAAGCTTCATGCTTTGATCTAAAAATGGAAATTGAGAAGCAAGTGAATGCTTCAATACTGCATTAGTCTCGATCTTATCCTTAATCATTAATAGAGCATCAATAACAGTATTCCCAGTGACTGTTATATCACTTGGATCAAAGTTCTCTTTCAATAGATTTTGTTTCGACGTTTCTGTTGGGGCAAAATGATACTTGGTTAATACACCTGTAAGTCTTCGATTTGCTTCTTCAGGCCAAGGTGAATATATGTTACCTGTACGCAATCCAGCTTCAATATGACCTACCTCTATCTGTTCGTAATAGGCAGCTAAACTTGCAGCGAAGGTTGTTGCTGTATCACCATGAACAAGTACAACATCAGGTTTGAAATCTTGAAGCACTGGCTTAAGCTCTTGAATGATCCTTGATGTAATCTCATTTAAAGTTTGACCAGCTTTCATCAAGTTAAGATCATAATCTGGAGTTATTTCGAAGAGTTCAAGAACTTGATCAAGCATTTCTCGATGCTGAGCGGTTACACAACATTTTGCTTCAAATCGCTCATCTGATGCCAATGCATGAACTAAAGGAGCCATTTTTATAGCTTCTGGTCTAGTACCAAATACAGTAAGAACTTTCTTTTTTTTCATAACTTCCTGACCTAATTTTGAATAATTTCTTATAGTATAAATTGAATAAGATTTTTAATCTCAGTGATATAAATTATATTGAGACACTTTTAATCCATTTTGAGACAAGTCTACCTTCACTAATCTGCATATAACCTAGGTTTTACTGTTTTCTTGAAAACAGTCCCAATAGGCTCATATAACCGTTCGATTCCGGCTCAAAAGCTTTGCCGGAATGACGACGAAGTTAACT
>TARA_R110001583_G_scaffold18117_8_pt1 | contig 13464 bp, 6 predicted proteins | sample TARA_R110001583 | Tara Oceans TARA_R110001583 (sample SAMEA4398432) | marine metagenome | biome: Polar Biome; feature: [MES] marine water layer (ENVO:01000295) within the mesopelagic zone...; material: water (ENVO:00002006), including particulate matter (ENVO:01000060) such as...... | reverse complement strand
GCTACAACTGTAGTATTATCTGAGGCGGTAGATATGGATGACAATGACTCTATTAGATTTGTTAGACCCGAATCATACCATATAAATATTTATCCAAAAGGATCAACAACACTAAAATCTAATATACCAACAGTTGTACCTCATTATACTTTATATCAATATAGAAATCCTACGTTGATACTAAAAACATCAGAAACAGATGGTTCTTATACGGGGCCAACAAACGTATATCAGCACACAGGTAGGCCAAATGCTCGCCCTAGTACGTTAAAACGGCTAAAACAAACACCAAGTACTTTTAGCGTAAAATGGATTTGTACAGGTCATACTTTTTCTGCTGTAGCTACTAGTGGTATACCAATTTGGTCAAGTACTGATTCTACAACTTCACACTGGAGTAATTCTGTATATGCGGATAATGGTGGTACTCATATAGAAATATTTAATATAGCAGTCACTGGTATAGGTACTACTACTTTTACCCTAACAGCTGATGTTCTTATTAAAAAATGGGGAACGCAAGACGTTACAATGAATCTAGATTTAGATCAAATAATAACATAATAAATTATGACAGAAGTTATATTAACATTTCAATATTACGATAGAACTAATATATCAGTGCAAGTTGGTGATACCGCCTATTATGTAAACGGTGCTACTACTGTAGGTGGGTTTTCTACAGCTGAACAAACTAGTATAACAACCATAGGTGAGGTTACTTCTGTAGAAATTGGAGGATTAGTTAGTGGTGGTGTTCAAACAGAAACTCTTGTAATAAAATGCAATATGAATAATGATGTGACTCCTCCAACGACGGCTAGTTATGTAATGTTCTCTAAAGATAATACAGTAAACATGTCTTCATTGCTAGGTTATTATGGTGCAGCTAGATTTAAAAATGATTCTAGAGATAAAGCAGAGATGTTTTCGACAGCATGTGAGATACACGAGAGTAGTAAATAATAATCAAAAAATGTAACTATATATTAGTAAATTAAACAAGTATGGCAAATATCGCAAAACAAAAAGACGCACCATTTAAATTTCTTGGAAAAATCTTTGGAGGTATATATTCAGGTATACAAGCTGGAAAGGCTAATAAAAAAGCTGAAAAGGCAGCGGCAGAGACAAAAGCTGAAATGGATAGAATGAAAGAGATTTATTCAAATCTTGACACTAGTAATCCATTTGAGGATATGACAAATCAGTTTGCTGGCATGGAAAATAAAATGGAAGATTTAACTATTAATCAAAAAGAAGCTGAAATGGCAAATCAACAATTTGCACAAAGTCAAGCTAATATAATGTCTGGATTAAGAGGTTCTGCAGGTAGTAGTGGTATAGCAGCGCTAGCACAAACAATGGCTCAACAAGGTCAATTAGCTGCACAAAAATCTGCAGCTGGTATAGGTCAACAAGAGGCAGCCAACCAAGCTAAAACAGCTAGTGCTGCAGCTAATATACAATTAAAAGAAAGAAGTGGCGCTGCTGAAGTTGCAAACAAAATAGCTCAAGGCGAACAACACTCCCAAACACAAGAAATGAATAAACAAAAAGCTCTGTTAGACATGGCGAATGCAGAAAATCAAACCGCACAACAACAAGTGGCCGACACGCAAGCCGCTAAAGATGATGCTTGGTCCGGCGTAATAGGTGGTGTTGGAGATCTTGCTGGTAATTTACTAGGTTCTGATAGAAGGTTAAAAAAGAATATTAAGCTAATAGGTAAATCTCCTAGTGGTTTAAAAATATATATATTTGAATACATAGATAAATTCTTTGGAGATGGTATTTATCAAGGCGTTATGTCAGATGAAATACCAAATAATGCTATAGTTAATAACGGAGGATATGATAGAGTTGATTACTCTAAATTAGACGTAGAATTTAAAAAATTATAATTATGGAAGAAGAAATAGTTGAACAAGAGAACGGACAAAGTGATATTATTACAAATGAAAATTTTTTAGATGTAATGAACTATGAGACGAGTAGAGTACCAAAAATGCCAGAAAATGAATATAGACAATTAGCTGAACAACTTAAATTAGATAAAGAAAATTACGCTAATGGAACAAAAGAAGATCAAGCAGTTATTGAAGCGAACATGATAGAAACTAAAGATAAAATGTTTAAGTCCGAAGAATTTAGAAAGTTGCTAGCAAATGATTTAACAGATACAGATAACTTTGGTCATAATCCAACTGAAAAATTAGCAGAATACACACCTGATATTATGGGTATTGTTGATGGAAGTAAAGAAGTAATATATGATGAGAACGGAGTACCCGGTTACGAAATGATAGATGGTTGGAAATCTATGGAGCAAATACAAGAAATGATTAATAGTAGAAAAGTTGATCAAGCAAGTAAAATAGGCATAAAAGCTTTAATTGAAGATTCTATGAGGACAGCTGAAACTATACAACCAGGTGAAAATGCTACTTTTAATTATCAAAAAGAATACAATAACATGAAACAAAAAGTTATTAATCATGGAGATGTAAAATCTTTAGCAACTGATAAAATATTTGGTGACAGAGTGTTTATAGATGATTTACAATCAGCTGTAAAACTAGGAACATACGAGGATATGGGAGTATCAGTAGATCAAGTAAAAGATCCTACACCTGAAGATGGTAAAATAACAGATGATGATGCCGCAATGATAACTTCTATGATATTATCAGATGAAGAAATGTTAAAAGATTACTTATCTGAGTACTTTACTAAAGCTATGGAGCAAAATTGGAATAATAATTTAAGCGTAGAAACAAAAAATAATAACGATAATAAAAATAAAAACAAACCAAAGCAATCACCACAAGAAATTACAATAGACGATATATAATTACAAATTTATTAACACGGGTAACTAACGATACAGTATGGCAAAATATAAATTATCAGATGGCAGAATAGTACATGTTCCAGATGGGGACATGGCTTACCAAACTTTTCAAAAGAAATTAAAACAAAAGAATTTAACGGCAGAATTAATAACTGAAGAACCAGAATCTATTACGCCGGGAAAGCAAGAAGGCCCTACAAGCGAAGCTGTCGTAGAAGCAGCCGCAACGGTAACACCCCCTGTAGGGCAAAATCAAGAGGCGGATCAGTCTCCAAACAATCAACAAAACAATACGGGATCAGAATCGGAAGATACTTCTTTGGAATCACAATCCAAAGGAACAGTTGAAGTACCAGTTTTAAATCCTGAGGAAATAGACAAACAAAAACGTGAAGAAGCTATAGAGAAACTTAGTGGAATTTTTGGAACCTCATTTAATGCTGAAGGAATGAGTACGGAAGATTTATTATGGAAAGTTGATAATCCATTTACTACTAAAACTGATCTTAACGACGGTAGTACTATAACTACTGATATTAGTCCAAAAGGAGAAACTGTTGTTGAGAAAGATGGTGAAATTATAAAAAAAGAAGATTATAGTGATGAAGTAAAAGAAGTTATACATAAAACTCCATTATATAAACCATCTAACTTAGAGAATGAAAAGCAGCAAGAAAACTCTATAACCGACCAAGAGTTAAAAGAAAAAGAAATAAATAATGATTACAGAGAAGAAGTATTAGATAATTTAGATATAGGTAATTTTGATGCCACAGATGAAAATTTTTGGCGATCAGAAACGCCTCAAGATATGATAGATAAATTAGTAACCGGTGGGTTTGATGAAGAGTTATTTGGATACGTCCCTCATGATGATGGCACTGTTACTATATGGAAAAAAGGAATGACTACTGTTCCTGGAACAAGCATGGACGTTCCCACCCCTGAAAATTCTATTAACATAAGGACTAACATACGGTTAGAAGATGAATATAAAAAATATACTACAGGAGTAGGAAAGAAGTTTTCTACTGATATGAAATTTAAAAAGGATCATCTTAATCAAGCTATAGACGAGCAATCTAATATTTTGTATACATTTCTTAATCAAAATCTTAGCAATGAAGATAAAAATAATATTGAGGTAAAACAAGATCAAATTATTGAAGATTTTAAATCAAAAAAAGAATTAATACTTTCTAACGAATCAAAACTAGAAATAGAAGAAAAATACAATGATCCAACTTTATTCGATGTTGTTACAGAGACTAGACAAACGACAGGGTCTAGAATAGCATCGGTTGCATTAGCACCATTTACGCTTGGTGGTTCTTTATTAGTAGAAGATGGTATTGGACCTACAACGGAGGTTGAAGTTCAACCATATGAAGAAGAATTGAATGAAGCAAAAAATTTATTAATAAATAAAGGTATAGAAAACCCTACAATAGAGCAGATACAAAATTTAGCTAGAACTTTTTTAATAAATAAAGAAAAAGAGAAATTAATAAAAAACAATGTTAGCGATTTAGTAAATTCTGATGATATAGAAGGAGAGGCTTGGTTTGGAAATGGACAAGCTTTAACTTTAAATGCATTTCAAATGGCTAGTGGCCTTACTGATAGGGAGCAAGCTAAAGATATAATTGAAGCTACTTATAATAAAATACACAAAGACAAAGAAGTACTACCAATAGTAATAAATCTAAGAAAAGATATAGATACTTTTAGAGCAAATGCTGCTGATCCAAATTACCAATTTGAAATAGAAGAAGGAGAAGAAACAGTTACTCTTGCTAATGACAAAGTGGTTCCTAAAAGTTTATATGATCAATATGAAACTAACGTCTGTCAACTTGATAATGAGATTAATGTGTACGACTCTTGGTTAAATGAAAATAATAAGGTTTACGAAAATATTGATGAAAATACCCCGTTTATAAATAACCTTATACAGAGAAATTTTAATGATGGCCAAGGTTTTTGGAAAAAATTAGGTTTATCTGGTGAAAAACTATATTGGGGTACAGCACACGGTGGAAATCAATTAATAAAAACAAGTGTAGGGCTAAGTGACGATAGCGCTTATGGACAACTTTTATTTCAACGTAAAAAGAATTTTGATGAAGCTATTAATATGGAGAAATCATACTTAGAAGCTCCTGTTGCATTTGATGATGCTTTTGATAATCCAGTTAATTTTTTTAAATTTGCGGCTAACGCAACTGCGGAGAATACGCTTCAATTTGCCGCTTTAGTTTTGCCTGGCGGAGCTCTTGCAGTAGGTACTTCTAGTGGTGGGGATCAATATGCAATAATGTCTCAAAAAGAAGAACTTAATCCTTCAGAGCAAAGATCACAACTTAAAAAAACCGCAATTGGTTTATTATGGGGTGCCGCTGAATTTTTACCTGATGTGCTTATAACCCAAGCTAACTTTCTTAGAGCCGCTAAGGGTATGAATCTTACAGGTAATATATTAAATGAAGGCATGTCTGGGTATTCACGATTTCTACAAAATGCCGCTTTTAATACATTTTCTTATACCGCATCTGAAGCTATTGCTGAGGGTGGAACAGGGATAATGCAAAATGCACTTATAGGAAAGCCGATTACGGATGGCCTATTAGAAAATATGTTCGTTGGTGGTATGTTCGGTTTGACTTTAAGTACCGTTCCAACCGCCTCTAGTCTTGTGATGAATGAATTTACCCCGCGTGAAACAACGGCTCAATTTAGAGAAAATTTAGTAAAATTAGAAAATATTGATAATAGCATAGCGGAACATAAAATAAAGCGCAGCAGAAAAAAATGGATAGAAGATGGCGTAGAAAATCCTACATCAAAGCAAATTATTGACGAAATAAATACTAACACTGAATTTAATAATGATCCAGTTGTTAAAGAATTATTTAATCAACAGCAAGACATACGTGGTGAGAATGAGACTATACTCACAGAGCAGATGAATAAAATGCAAAACTTAAGTAAAGAATTTACAGGAGCATATTTGCATCACGCTACCGTAAGAGAAGATATAAAAAGGCGCGCTAAAAAAATAAATAATGATAAATCTATAGATAGTAAAACTAAAAAAGAATTACTAAAGAATTTACAAAATCAAGCTGATGCTAACAACAGGGTTTTAGATGATTTAAATAACCCAGAAGTTTTTGGTGATAAGTTTGTAGGATTTTTAAATAGCAACAAGAGTAATGATATAGATAGAAAAAATAATTTATTAAAAGATGCTAAATCTGAATTAATTGGAGAAGGAAAAGAAAATCCTAGTGATACTCAAATACGTGAAAGGGCTAAAATATTATATAATACACAAGAAATAAATAATGATTTTAAAACAAAGAGAGGTAAAACAAAATTAGGTAAATCATTAAAAAACTTTCAAACTATAAAAGATGCTACAGATGCTATAAATAATATTGAAAATATTTCTGATAAAGCTAAAGAGACATTAATACAAGAAGTAGAAAATGGAGCGCACGGAGCAAATGTTCGTACGACAGATGGGCAATTTATACCTTTTCAAGTTGTTGAAAATATGGCTAAAGATAGTCGTTTAGAGACTAGAACGCATGAGCTTGGTCATACAATATTAAGTGAGGCTATAAGTGGAAATCCAGAAGCTTTTAACGACGTAGCCAACGATATACTTGCTTATGTTAATAAAACAAATCCAGCATTATATACAAAGTTAAAATTAAGAACTGAGGGAATGCCTGCTGATGAAGTTGTAACTAACTTCATGGAAATGGTTGCTAGTGGAGAAATAAACTTAAAAGATAAAAAGAATGGTATATTAGGTGGATGGGCGGCTAATATGCTTGGTTTAGGTGTAAAAAAAGCAACTAATTCTGATGTTGAATTTAATTTTGAAGGCGAGACAGATGCTGTTACTTTCGTTAGTCAACTAGCTAAAAAAATAAAAAATGGAGATCTTACTTTAAAGCAAAGGGAAGCTATTAAAAGAGGTCAAATAGCAAAAGAAGCTAGAAAAAAAATTGATCCTAAAAAAGACATTGATGAGGTAAAATTATCTAGAGATGCTAAACCAGTAGTTGACGAATTAGGTAGAATGGGTTGGACACCTAAAACGTGGAAAGATAAAGGAGCTAATTTTGCTATAAAGGAAATGAAAGATAATAAAATGCTAGATGGATTAATAGCTAGTAAACTTAAGGTTAAAATGGATCCAGTTAGCACTCAAGACTTTATTAATAAAGTTTATGCAGAATTAACAACACATACTAAGAACTTTAATCCAGACGTGAATGATAGTTTGTTTGGATGGATAAACTCACAAATATCAAACAAAGCTGGTAACGTTTATAATAGAGAATACAAAACAAAACAAAGAACGCAGGATATAGATGCTGTTACGGCAGAGGGTAGACCAATTATTCAATTAGAAGCTGATACTAGAGCTGAACAAGATTTTATAGATAATATAGGATTAGAAAAGCGAGAACAAAGTTCTAAATTAAGAAAAGATTTAGGATTAAATGAGGACATGATAAATAAAGTTCGTCAAGCTGTTATTAAAACTTTTGGAACTAGATTGCCAAACGTAAGTTCTAAAAAATTTAGAAATGAATTAGAAAAAAGATTTAGAACTGAACTTAAAAAACCTATTCAAGATATGATAGGTTCTAGAGCTAATTATGATATATTTTTAGAAAATAACTTTGAGGTTGTTTATGATGCTTTACCAGTTGAGACTTTAATTCAAATGGAGCGTACTGTAAAACCTGAACAAAGAATATTTACTGAATCACAAAGAATAACTAAATCTAAGGAGGTAGATAGATTAATTAGCGAGGGTTTATTACCTAAAGATACTAATAGACTATCTGGCCCTCAATTACATACTAAAAAGAAATATCCTAGAACGAAAAAAGTAATGGCCTTTTTTAGAGGAACTAATATGAGCAAGGAACTTGGTTATGAAGTTGGTAGTTCTACTCTTGGTACTAGAAAAGATAAACTAGCTATGGAGATAGGTGTTGAATTAGCTTTTGATGCTACAATGGATGTGGTACAGCAACCTGATATAATAGAAAAAAGAAAAAACATTTTAGAACTAGATGGTCGTGAAATATTAGATAATGATATAGCAATGATTGCTAAACAAATAGATAGAGATCCATCTATTAAGTTTAGTAAAACTGGAGTTTCGGCTAAAAACGGAGATATTGTAGTTGATCAAGCTATGAATTTAATAGATAAGTTAAATAATGCCAAAAAAATAGAAGATGTATATAGTTTAAAGTATGATAAAGGTTGGAAAGTAAAACCAAAAGTAGGTAAATATCTTGAGCAGGTACAAGATCTTGTTTTTAAACATTGGATGAATGGTAATATAATAATGGGGGATTATCAAAGTAAAAACGCTGTAGTTAAAATACTAAAAGGTATTCCTAGAAATATTATAAAAGAAAATACCGGAACAGCGGTTGAGAGATCTGCTATAAACCTTGGGTTACAAGCTGAAAAAAAATATTCTGATTTTAGAATGAAAACTAGAGAAGTTGCTGAAGGTGGCATACCAGATTTTCATAGCGATTTAATGAGAATGTTTCCTTTTAACATAGAAGTGAAGTTTGATAATGCTAGATTACCTCAAATACCAGTTGAAGTTGTTGATTTTAAAACTGGAAAATTTAAAATTAAATACGAAGGTAAATATAAAGATAAAGTTAAAAAAGCTATCGAAAGCGCTCTTAAAAATGGTGGCGAAAACTTGGTTAATAAATTAGCTGAACTAGGTATACCTTTAGAAAGTAGTAAAAGTAAAGTTCCTTCATTTGTCCATAAAGAAGTTAGCGGCATAGATGTAGGTAAAGTTGCAGATGTATCTGACACAGTTGACGAAGGTTATGCTATAGAAGCTTATGGTAAAAAAGAAATCCCATCTGACATAATAGAAGTAGTTGGAGCTGGCGCATATTACTTAACAGATCCTTATGGCATTGCCGCTGAATTAGGTATACCAAAACTTAAAGGTAATTTTCCTTTAAAAGTTAGAATAAAATCAACTAGTTACAAGGAAAATAAACAGACCGCTGGTTATAAATATCCTATGACAGTAGAACCAACAATATCACCTGAATATATTTCAGAACCATCTCCAATAAGCATGTACGATTCTGACTTCTTTGATAAAGTAATGAACAGTAGGGCTGTAGCTAATTTAAAAGCAAAGCAAAAGGTTAATGAAATAAATACTATAAAAAAAGCTTTTAATAATCAAATTAAATATAGTAAAACTGGCAAAGCGAAAGGAATGTCTACTTTTGATTTTGATGATACATTAGCTAAAACTAAATCAGGAGTTAGAGCAACTGTGCTAAACACTGATGGTAAGCCTAAACCAAAAAGAAAAGTTGTATTCCTAGCTGGTGGAGCTGGTAGCGGTAAAGGTAATGTTGTTAAAAAACTTGGATTAGAAAAAGATGGTTTTAAAATAGTTAACCAAGATATATCATTAGAATGGTTAAAGAAAAATAATGGTCTACCAGAGAATATGAATGAGTTAACTAAGGAACAGAGAAGTGTACTTGGTAAACTAGGGCATCAAGCTAGAGGTATTGCTAAAAGAAAGATGATGAAATATCAAGGTAATGCTGATGGTGTTGTTGTTGATGGAACTGGAGGCTCAGTAAAACAAATGCAAAAACTTGTAGATGAATTTAAATCTAAAGGATACGACGTTAGCATGATGTTTGTTGAAACTTCTTTAGATGTCGCTTTAAAAAGAAATAAAGCTAGAAAAGAAAGATCATTATTAGATATTATAATTAAAAAAAATCATGAAACTGTTCAAAATAATAAGCCAAATTTTAAAAAAATGTTTAGTGACAGGTTTATGGAGGTTGATACTGATAATTTAAAACAAGGTGATCCAATGCCTGCAGAGCTTATAAATAATATGGATGACTTTGTTACTGGTTATGAAAAACTTAGATTAGATGCAGAACAGTTCGCGGCAGAAGGAGATAAAATATTACAACGTGGAGGCGAATTTGATTTTTCAGAGTTTAATGATGTTGTTGATGGGACGCCTGGGCCACTGCTTGATAAAGCAAAACAAAGAGCTGAAAAATATGGAACTAAGGATATGTTTGTTTTAACTGCTAGACCACAAGCATCTGCTCCAGCTATACAACAATTTTTAAAATCACAAGGATTAGATATACCAATAAAAAATATAACTGGCTTAGCTAATAGCACCGGCAATGCTAAAGCAGAATGGATGTTAGAAAAATTTGCAGAAGGTTATAATGATATGTACTTTGTAGATGACGCTTTAGCAAACGTAGAAGCTGTTAAAAATGCATTAAACCAATTAGATATTAAATCAGATGTTGTTCAAGCTAAAATTAAATTTAGCAAAAATGCTAGTAAAGATTTTAATGAAATGCTTGAGCGACAAAAAGGAGTTAAAGCTAAAAAAGAATTTTCATACGCAGAGGCTAGAAAAAGAGGTAGTAAGTTTGATTTTAAAAGATTTATGAAAAATCTTTATATTCCACCATCAGCTGAAGATTTTAAAGGATTAATGTATTCATTTTTAGGAAAGGGAAAACAAGGTGATGCTGATATGAAATTTTTTGCAGATAACTTATTTACGCCTTTTGCAAAAGGAATAAGAGCTTGGAATGCTCATAAACAAAACATGGTTAATGATTACAAAGCTTTAAAGAAACAATTCCCTAAAGTTAAATTAAACAATAAAGTAAAGGGAACAGTTTTTACAAATGATACAGCTATAAGAGTTTATCTATGGAATAAATCAGGATTTGACGTACCTGGTATATCAAAAAAATTACAAAGACAATTATTAGATCACGTTAATAAGAATCCTGATTTAAAAAACTTTGCTGATGGTCTTTCTAATGTTACTAAAAGAACAGATGGTTATGTAAAACCTAGTGAAAATTGGATGATGGAAACCATACCAAGTGACTTAAGAAACATTGTTGATAAAGTTAGTAGAAAAGAATTTTTACAAGAATGGATTGATAACAAAGACATAATATTTAATCCTGAAAATTTAAATAAAATAGAAGTAGTATATGGAACTGGATTTAGAGATGCTTTAGAGAATATATTATTTCGTATGGAAAACGGTGGTAATAGATTACAAGGTAAAGATAAAACAGTTAATAGGTTTACTGAGTGGATTAATGGTTCTGTTGGAGCGATTATGTTTTTTAATATGAGATCAGCTTTGTTACAAACTATATCTACTGTAAATTTTGTAAATTGGAGCGATAATAATATTTTTAAAGCATCTAAAGCTTTTGCTAATCAACCACAATTTTGGAAAGATTTTACAACATTATTTAATTCTGATCAATTAAAACAAAGAAGAAAAGGATTACAAACAGATGTGTCAGCATCGGAATTAACAAAATCATTTGCTGAAGGTGGTTATAATCCACGAACAGTTATTAATTGGTTATTACAAAAAGGATTTACTCCAACGCAAGTTGCAGATAGTTTTGCTATCGCTTTTGGTGGTGCTTCTTTTTATAGAAACAGACTAAACAAATATAAAAAACAAGGCATGTCTGATGCTAAGGCTAAAAAAAGAACGATGCTAGAGTTTCAGGAAATAGCAGAAGAAACGCAGCAGTCATCTAGAGAAGACCTAGTATCAAAACAACAAGCTGGTCCACTTGGTCGTATAATATTAGCGTTTCAAAATGTTACAATGCAATACGGTAGGTTAACTAAAAAATCTTTATCTGATTTAATAAATGGTAGAGGTGATGCTAAAACAAATATATCAAAAATAATATATTACGGAATGGCTCAAAATATAATTTTTGCGGCATTACAAACTGGTATAATGTGGTTGGCTTTAGGTGATCAAGAAGAAGAAATAGAAAAGAAAACAACAAGAGCTGCTAATCAAGCTTTAGATTCGTTTTTAAGAGGTACTGGTTTATATGGGGCTTTTATATCAACTATTAAAAACACAGCTATACAATGGCACTTACAATCACAAAAAGGTTATGGGCGAAGTGATGCTAGTAAAATAGCGTTAGAAGCAATTAATCTTTCTCCACCTATAGGTAGTAAAGTTAGAAAAATAGTTAGTGCTTATAAAACACTACAATATAATAAAGGCATTTCTGATAAGTTAACATATAGAATTGAAAATCCAAAATTAAATGCTGCGGCTAGCGTTATAGAAGCTGTGACTAATATACCGTTAGCTAGAGTTTTAAATAAAGCAAATAACTTAGAAGAAGCATTAACTGGAGATCACTTATGGTGGCAAAGAACTGCTATGACATTGGGTTGGAATAGATGGGATCTTGGTGTAAAAGATGAAGAAATAGAAACCGCAAAAGAAGAGGTTAAAGAAGAAAAGAAACAGATAAAAGAAGAAAAAAAGAAAAAGAAAAAAGAAGAGGAAAAAATAATAAAAGAGGAAGAAAAGAAAAAAGAAGAAAAAAGAAAAGAAGAAGAGGGAATAAAAACTGTTAGGTGTTCTGGTAAAAATTCATCTGGCCAAAGATGTGGTAATACAACTGAAACTAAAAAGAAAAAATGGAAATGCCCTCATCACTCAGCGTTCATAGAAGGATCAGATAGAGATGGCGATGGGTTAAAGGAATATAGGTGTACGGCTAGTAAAACTAATGGTAGAAGGTGTAAGAACAAGACAGAGAATACAAATAAAAAATGTTATGCTCATCAATAAACATGTAATAATACTATTATAACCAAATTAGAAAAAATATGATTGATACTATTAAAGATTTCATTTTAAATGGAATGATGACATTAAAATCGTTACTAACATTTGAATGGATAAATTTTAAAAACTGGAAAGCTTGGACTTCATTAAGAATGCTCTACTTTATGATCACTATATATATGATCTTAGGTATGATATTCGGATTCTTTGGAGGAGAGATATGGTGTGCGATGTATTTCGCTATCTGTTGTTTCTTTAAAACAGAACCTATAATGTGGGTGTTAAGTAAATTAGGATTTTCTAAAACAAAAATATAATATAATGAATTGGATAAACTCTTGGAACGCGGGAAATAAAAAAGAAGTATACGAATTGAGTTTACGATTAGGTACGTGGACACTGTTTGAATTCAGACTGTGTCCTTGTGCCACGTGTACTACAAAAAATTGTTCAAGGCTTAGATTTATGATTCTAAACTTTGGATTTGAAATATAAAAATTATGGCTTTTAAAATGAAGGGGTTTGAACCTCACAATATGTACAAGACAGAAAAAGCGAATACTTATAAAGAGCATTTGGCTTTAAAAGAAAAAGGTTATGACCATAGCCCATATAATAAAAAAAAGGGATTAGATGGTAAAGCTTGTTGGAAAGGTTATAAACTACAAGGAACAAAAATGAAAGGTGATAAACGAGTTGATAATTGCGTTAAAATGTAACTATGGCTTATATTCAAAGAAATAATCCGTTTTCAATTACACCTTGCGGTAGGCGCAGAACTCTTGCTTCAGAAGGTTCCCCTATGAATAGAACAAAACCTCATACTAGTTGGACCCAATCAGATAGAGATAAATATAGAAGGGAAAACCCAAGTAGCAAT
>TARA_R110001583_G_scaffold12865_4_pt1 | contig 13474 bp, 9 predicted proteins | sample TARA_R110001583 | Tara Oceans TARA_R110001583 (sample SAMEA4398432) | marine metagenome | biome: Polar Biome; feature: [MES] marine water layer (ENVO:01000295) within the mesopelagic zone...; material: water (ENVO:00002006), including particulate matter (ENVO:01000060) such as...... | reverse complement strand
GTGTAAGCTGCTTTTCTTATCTAAAACACAAAAATCATAATTTGCTAATAAGTCAAAAACAAGTTTTCTGTCTTGGTTTATACATTCTAAATGGCTTAAGGGTATAATAAAATCTTCACCATCAATATCAAGATACACAGCTATAATTTCTGCCAACGCAGGGTGTGTGTTGTCATTACCCTGAATAAATTCAAGATAGCGTGTTAAACTAGAAGATAAATTTGATTCTAGTTGTTTTAATTGATTTTTTGTTTCGATAAGATAGAACATACCTTACCAACGTAATAAAAGGATTTCTAATAACCACCTCCTCCACCACCAGAAGAATTATTACTACCTTTCGATGTATAACTTGTTAAAACATCATCAGAGGTACTTACATTTGTTTGCATATCTCCGGGTTCCTCATCTGGATTAAAAAATACATTTTCATCAAATTTAATTAGTCTTGCTTCTTCATAAACTTCAGGATCATATGGTTGATAGGATTCACACCAATGTTGTTGTTTTACTTTAGCTTCCCAAAATATACATTTTCTTCCATTCCCCTCATAATAAACACAATTACAACAATGTTGCTCCTCAGCTATTACTTTTGGATCTCCTTTTGGAAGACCATAAGATGGGGGTAAATTATTATCAATAGAACTACCATCAAAATCTTTTCTACCTTCAATATTATGTTTAGTGAAATTATGTTGGTTAATTAATTGTAATGGGTCTTTAGGTAGAGATAAAGCTGCGATTGTGAATTTTTTAGCTTCTATTAATTCATTCGATATTGTATCAGGGGTTTTAGCTTTATAATAAGATGATTCTGATAAGGGTAAGGGATCAGGTGATCTAAATTCGTTCAGGTTTTGAAAAAGTATTGATAACCCTGGATGTTTTTTTTCAACTAAGGATAGGGTAAAGGTGTTTATTTTAGATGTATCCCCCCTTAAAGCCCATTTTATTTTTCCCACTTCATATAAACGAAAATCATAATGGGGCTTTTCTTGTTTTATATCCATATAAGTTTCTTTGTTTATTTCAAAATAAGCATAATTTGAATTTATTCTTTTAGCAAAATATCTAGTATATTTAAAGTTTTCATAATCCTTTGGTAGGGGTTTTACTTTTGTAATAGGAATTATTGTTGTTTTTAATAAAACCTGTTTTTTTCTTGGTTTTAATCTAGAATATTTTAAGTTATTACGACTTCTAGGTATTCTTGCTTCTTTTTCCTTGTCTAATTTTATAAGTTCATCACCTAAATTATTAGAATCTGTCCCCACATATATAAGACCAGTAGATAATTGTATGTAAGGGCCCTCATAGGGTTGTCCTGTGAGTTTGAGTTCAAACTCCCCTTTTACAGCTATTGCTTTTTTAACTCTGGATTTAGGTATATAAGCCATTATTTATTATGTTGTTTTTCCTCTACATTGTGTATTATTAGGATCATTTGTATGTGTTTTAATATTTTCTCCTAATAAACCTGATTTTGATTCATCGGGTAATGGTTGTAATGTATCTATTCTCATATACCCAAAAGTTGCGCCCTCCATATCATTTGTGGATGAATTAAAACTACCAGCATTATAGTTTCCTGATTTATATCTTTCATTGTGCCATTGATCTCCATTAAACTGACTTGCATCAGTATACCATTGCATTGGCTCATCAGCATGGTAACCATATTCCCCTGAAGCATTTGGAGAAATTCCTAGGTCAAAGTGTTTTCTAAATGCTGGGTCTTTATAATCAAATTCAATATAATACCAAGGGACGTTATCATTTGTAGTTAAACCTGGTGGGTTACCTTCTTCATCAACTAACATTCCAAATGAAGGGGAACTTTCGTCTTCTTCTGTATGGAATCCATTTAATGTTGCCTGGTTTTTTATATCCTTTACTATTCCTAAATATAAACCTCCACAGTTTGGTTCAAAAGATCCTATTGTATTGTCATCTCTACTTACCATTTCATGGTTACTTACTTCTGGTGTATATCTTAATTGTGTTCTATCAGGCATTTCTTTTAAATATACTGCCATTCCTTTTTTAATTTCTTCCATACAACCTGGTATAGTTGATTGTTCTTTTGTAATTTTCCCTTGATGAGCCCCCCAATCATGTCCACTACCATCTTCAGGTAATGTATTAACTCCTGATTTCTCATTGAATGCATTATAATCAAAATTATCACCTAATTGACCTGATCTATTAGGGTCATCTAATATCATCATTTGACCTGTGATTTTTGTTGTCCAATCTTGTCCTGCTGTGACTGATTGTTTTTCCCCTGTAGTTACCCACCCTATGCCTGAGTTTTTATAACCTCTTGGTAATCTTGAATCGGGGATTTTGAAAACATTTCCTATTACTATACCACTAATACCGTCAATTTCAGCATTAAATTTTAAAGGTATAATAGCGGATCTAGGCATAGCTACTGCTTTTTGGAAAATTGCGCCTTTATAAGGACCATATGCCCCTAAGGTTTTAGGTTCTTTTTTAGAAAGAGACTCTCCAGCTGATATAACCCCCCTTAATATATTCTTTTTCTCATCAATAGTTTCAGATTCATCTCTTTCTCCTGATTTAACAGTTATTTCTTGATAATCATTACTTGTAAGTAATTGCTTTTGAAATTCAGTTAGATCTGCTATTCCATTTAAAAATGTTTCTACTTCCAAATCGTATTGGTCAGCTAGGTTTTGTTGTTCCTCAGCGGACATTGCTTCTTTAGGTTTTGGTTTTACTGGTTGTGCTAGCCTATTTGTTATATTTTTATTAATAGCGGCAAATGTTGCTTGATCTAAATCGTTTGGGTTATCTGGGTTTTGGGCTGATACAGCTATTGTAGCTGTCATTGCACTAGGGATGGATGTGTGGTATGAAAAATCTCTAACTATAGAATCATTACTTTGTATATTTAAAGTTACTAAGTCTTTTTCTTTTACATCAACAGCTGATTGAAATATTTGATCTATTACCCTAACTAAATTTGGTCTTTCATGATCTATTGATAATTTAAAATTATGTTGGCCTGCACAAGCTTCATTTACATCCTCCCATATTTTTGTTATATAATCAAATAAGTTGTAATCTTCATTATATGAATTATCATCATTATACATCATTTGTCTATGGGTATATAATAATCTTTCAACATTTAGATATATCATCCCTATTTGTTTTTGTTCTTTTGCAGGACTAAGTGTATAATCATACATGAAAGTACCATCTCCAAATAGACAACCTACTATAACTGCGTAAGGGCAAAAATATCCTAATAGCATTTTTCCCATGTTGATTTCTCCCGCTACTTGTTTCATTTGGTGGGGTAATATACAAACTGTAGGGTCTAAGGACATATCTAAAACATCTGTATCAAAATCAAATTGTGCTGTAGTTCCTTTCATAGGGTTATTAACCGTAGCATAATTTAGAGGTTCTACCTGTACGGATCCTTCATCATCCCTTACTGTCATGTTAGTAGTTAGAGTAAATAATGGTTCTCTTACTCCTCCTTTACCATATTTTGGACAAAGGGGGATAAAATGTGTATTAAATAACTGACATAAAGCATCCCATCTTATATAGGTTGCTTGAAAATGATCATTCCAGTTCCACGCCCCCGCACATTCGAATGCTCTACCTTTAGGAATAATAATAGGAAATACATCTGAAGTAGCTGTCAAACCTAAAGGTATTCTTATATCTTGAGATAGAAGTTGCATTTTCTCTTCAATAGCAGCCTTTAATGTTGGAGGGGCATATGGGTCCCCTGTAACCCTTCCAGCTGCGGCTTCAGTAGCTCCTATTGTGTTTACTTTTTCTAAAATTACTTCAATTTCATCTGTTCCATTACTTTTCCCATCTTGACCAGGTCTGTTTACTGGATGAGTGATTAAGGGGGGTTTAATAGATTCTATTATTTCTCCCGCTGCTACTATTTCTGTTGTACAATCATACCCTCCATCTGGTCTTGCTTTATATTTAAAGTTTTTACAAAATCCTAAAAGTCCATCATAATTACCCCCTGTTTTTATTTTGTTATCTATAACTTTTTTATTAATTATAGCTTGGGTTACATGGGGGTTAAAAAATTCATAAACAGTAGGAAATTCTGATGATCTTTCTCCTTTATTATTAATATAGGTTGACCACCCCCATTCTAATAAAATAGGGTAACCGGGTCTCATATAAAGTAATTCTAAAACTTCTAATTGACGTTGATTATGACAAGAAAATTCTATATTAGCTTGTCTTAAAGAACCATATGCTGATTTTGTTTGGACATCTATTGATTTAATACCAGGCATAGGAACTATACCATAACCATCACTTGATGCATCTGCTCTAATTGAGGGGTCTCCATAAGAGAATCCCCAACTTCTTTGTTTACCACTTTTTAATTTTCCAGCTGTTCCTGGAAACCCCCTTCTTTGAGCTGTTATTAGTCCTGGTTTTCCCCCTTTTTCTGTAGGTACACTAATTAAAGTACCTCCTTCTAATATATACCTTTTAGCTAATCCTGATCCTGCTAGATCTGATGATTTTTCAAATTTACCTCCTTCTAAAAAATCTGCGCCTGGTCTTAAATCTACTCCTGAGGACATTCTAATTACACATGATCTACCAACAGTATTTGTGAAAAAAGATCCTGCAGGTATGTTTATTTTTCCTCCTCCTAAATCCCCAAAATCTAATTGACTTGAATGTAATCTACTACCCCCATCGTTACCTAAGGTTATAATTTTTTGTCTTAATAGTAATTGTTTAGCAACAAATTTTCTAAAACTTTCTTTAAATATCGACATAATATTAAAATGACTTGTGTTCGTTTATTTTTTCAAAATCTTCTAAAATAGGATCTATATCAGTTGGGATTCTAATTTGTAGACCTGGTTTAATAAATAAAGAATCCCTTTTAATTTTATCTGGATTAGATATAGTTATAACCCACCATAAACCAATATCATTATAAAACTGAAAGGCTAAATTGTCTAACCTATCCCCATCTTTTGTTATTATATATACATCATCTATTTTTTTAGGGATATCTGGATATTTTATATGCTTAAAATATCTCCTTTTTTTAGAATTATTTATTTTTATTTCTATGTTTCTTAATCTATCCATATTATTTTATTACTAATATTCCTCTGGTTCTTCATAATTCCATCCGTGTATTTCAGCATAAGTTGCTGAAGTTATTTTAGAATCTTTTGTTACTTTACCTTCAAAAAATATTGGGCCTCCTTCTGGTGCATTTTTCCTCCACCTCATTGCTCTTAAAACTGTTTCTCTCGACTTTGCCTCACTCTCGTCTTTCATCCCTCTTAGTCCGTATTTCTCCCAACTAATATCTTCCCAAATACTGTCTATTCCCTTACCATCTATTTTTATACCATGAACTATAAACCATTTTTTAGTAACCTCATTTTGATAGAAAAAGTGATCGACCTTACATCTATCTCCCCCTAAATCTCCTGGAGTAACGTTTGATTGGAATGCTTTATCTCCAGATGCTGTTCCATCAGGTATGGGTTCATGATCATTTAAATGTTTGGTTTCTTTAGCTCCTTCCTCTGGACCTTTCTGTGGTAATGTATTATTTACTCCCCCTCCTGTTTTACTTGATTTACGTACAGCATCATCAGCTGATGATTTTTTATCTCCTGAAGTCTGAGTTTCGTCACCACTACCTCCTGTAGTACCCGTTGCTGATGCACCTGCACCTGTTGTAGATGCATCACCAGTAGAGGAAGCATTTGAGTTTACTGCAGTTCCCCCTCCTGTTTCATCATTTGTTCCCGTACCTGTTCCTGTAGCTTCTCCTGTTCCTGTGGATTCTTGTTCTTGTTCTTTCTTTACATATTCTTTATTTCCTGTTTCTGGGGTTTTAAGTATTTCATCATAATTAGGAAGTTTTAAACTCTCATCCCCTAATGTTCTTTTTCTTAAACCATCAATACTTGCTTCATTTAATGCCTCCTCAATTGTACCTTTTGATTTAAATGTTTTAGAATCTTTATCATATTCAGATCCGGCAGCCCCCGCAGTGTACCATTTTTGTTCTGGATTTAAAACTCTATTATTATGATGGGGCATAATATATGGAGATCTTGTAATAGATTTTTGTGGTAGGAAGTTATGGATTGGGGTAAAGCTAACATTTACATCTAAAACGTGAGGTAACACCACCATTTCTTTATCTTGCCCCCCTTCTGGGCTATCTATTGCTATTTCCCAGGGGTAATTTTTCTGCCATTTTAAGTTAACAGAATTTAATATTCCTGGGGTTCTATCTATCATAGATCCTATTGTTAATCTGATAAATGGTGTCCTCATTCTAGTTACTTTATACTCAGGGGATACATTACTTACTAAGAAATTTAATTTTCTATATAAAGGCATCATTTCCCATCTAGATTGAGCTGCTATTTTAAAACTAAAAGTTATTTTTCTTTTAAATGAATTATATGTATAAAATTCTTCACCTCTACCATTATATTTAAAATTATTATGATTAGCAGAATAAGCATCAGAAAAACTATCTAAAAAGGCTCTAAATAACATAGTATCCGCTTCTTCAGGCCTATCTGAATCTACAGCTTCTATTCTAAATCTTACAAGATCTCTAAAACGTTGATCTACAAAATCCCCCTTAGTTCTAATAATATCTAAAGCATTTATTTTATCTACAGTTTCGGGACTATATACATTATATATCATTTCCCCTGTTTCCTTGTCTATTCCCCTAGTTATTTGTTTTCCTGGTGAACCTAAATTTACTCTTTGTTCTCTATTGAATTTCTTTCCGTTACTGGTTTCTTTTTGATAATTTGTATATCCTCTATTTGCATATTTTCTGAAATCTGTTACACTTCCATCTTTAGTTGTATAATTTCCACTTACATCAAAATCTGTATTTTTGTAAATAACTCTATGTCCTTCTTTATCTAATTCTGTTAGTTTGTCTCTTTTTTTAAATAATGCACCTCCTTCTTCTTTAGTAATTGTATATGGTTTAAAAGGAGATTCAAACCCTCCTATACCCGCTTCATATGAAGGTTTTCCTACCCCTAAAGCAACTAATCTTCTATATTTAGAATCAGGACCTGTGGTATGTTCATATCTTAAAAGTGTGGTTTTACCTATCCCATATAATGAATGAGGGCCTCCACTGTATTCCGCAATAATATTATTAGGTATTGCATCTTCTTCTTTTGATGCTTCATCTGTGTTAAAAAAATGTAAATGAAGCATTCTGTTTGATTGATAATAACCTGTTTTATAATCACCCGCCATGTGTTCGTCTGCGAGTTCTTTTACCATGGTTTCATATTTTTTATCATTAGGGACATAATTATATCCTATTTCTGATCTATAATTTGAAGGTCCTAAAGGTAATAATCCTGCTCTATTTATATGAAATCCTGTGAAGCTAGTTAATGTTTGGGCTAAAGTATTTAATCCTAAAGGGTTATATGTTCTACTATTTCCCCCCAAATCTATATCTATACCCCCTAATTTACCTAAATCTATATCTATTTTAGTTGAGCCTTCTTGAATTTTTGGGTTTGATCTTTGTAACCCCATTTGGGTTAATAACCACATAGGTCCAGTAGGCCAATCAAAAGCCCACTTACCTATTCTTAATAAATCTTGTCCTGATCTTTTAATAGCAGTGATTAATCCTCCTCTAACTAAACCATCTGTAGCACTATCTACTCCTGATCCTAATTTATTTAATAATGATTCATCCCCTGGATTAGGTACATCAGGTAATTGATCGGCAGATAATTTACCACTATATAAATAAGGTTCATTACTGAATCCTCCTCCTGGCCTATCTGAGGTTCTTCCCTTACCAAATTCGAATGATTTTTGTTTAAATTGACCATCAAATATAGGGGTATGTGAGTTACCATAATTAAACCCCCCACTTGTTGAAGGAGTATTATGGTTGGGGTAAGCATTTAACCCAGTACTTAAATCTGTAAGTAGTTTTTTTAATGCCATTTTTTAATTATGATGGGTGAGTATAGCTTGCTGGTGTTATACCGTCTAAATCTTGGAGTCCTGTAGGTGTTAATGGAGAAGGGTTAATATTTGGGTATGTCCCCCCTGGTTGTCCCGCACCATAATTAGAATTTGGGTTTACTGCGCTATTATACACATCTGTTAATAGGTCTTTGTGTAAAGTAGAAGGGGTTCCGTTTTGATTAAAGTCAAATTCTGGTCCTTTTTGTCCATTTATATCTAATTTTGATGGATTGACATTAGGATATGTAGCTCCTGGTTGACCTGCTCCATAACTTGCCCCTGGGTTTATAGTACTTTCATATATATTTTCTAAACTTGTTAATTGAGTTTGAATCTGATTAGTATTCATAAAACTAGGACCATTACTACCATTTATATCTGTTTCAGGGGTTGTTTGTTGAGATGAAGGATATGTTACTCCCGTATTTGTACTGAAAGCTCCTTTATTTTTTAATAAATCTACCATATGGTCCACAACTCCACCCTGTTTATTAATAAATGGGGAATCTACTGTTCCATTGTTTGTGTTAAATTTTGGATCAGGTATACCATCTAAATCTTGATGAGGTGAATTTTCTGTTCCCCCAGGTACTTGTTGAAGTGAATCTATATGTAAAGTTGAACTCATTCCATTATCAAATTGAGGGCCTTGTAATCCATCTAAATCTTGATTTGGTGTATTATCCGCTAATGAATCTATATGTTTTTGTGAAGCTTGTGTTGTAGATAATTGAGATTGAGGTCCTTGATTACCATCTAAATCTTGATAAGGAGATTGATTAGGGGCAGGTAAATAAGTATTTCCTGTAGTTGTTGTTGCGTTTTGATCTAATAACTTTACCATATGATCTCCTTTAGGATCAAAAGGTGAATCTGATGTTCCTTGTTGAGTATTATAATTAGGAGTAGGCACAGTTTGTTCTACTGGATTTCCTAATTGGTTTAAGTGTGGTAAGTCTAAATTTGATTTTAAATTTTTTAATCCCATTGTATTATTATTTTGTTATAAATATATCTTTTTTAAAATTTGGTAGATGCTTGCATTGCATTTTGTGATTGACCATCGGGAGCATTAGGGTTTCTATAACCTGCACTATCGAATTGTACGGGTCCCGATGAAACTTGTACACTAGACATAGCTCCTGCTAGTGCATCATAATCTATAGGGGCTGTTGATTGTTGTGGTGGTGCTACTTGCACCATACCTCCTGCTTCTGCTCTTTGCCCTGAGTTCATAGCGTGTAAATTATCTGCTCCTGCAGCTGCAACCCCTTTCCTACTCATTATAAATTCTCCTTGTTCTGCTTCTATCATGGTTCCTCCTTGTGAGTGTCTACTTCCTCCTATCATACCACCTTTTTCTGCTTTCATACTACTACCCGCAGATTTCATGTAAATTACCATACCTGCTATACCCGCTATTATACCCGCTACACCTAATCCTAAAGTTAATGCTGAAGCTGCTGACATTTCTGCTACTGCTTTTGTTCCTGTTATTGCTGCTAGTGCTGTTTGGATGGGGATTGCCGCTACTGCTACTACTTTTTGGGTCAAGGTTGAAGCTGCGGCAGCTGCTTCCGATATTGATTTTCTAGCCGCCCACATAGCTGCTAATTTATCATATACTAATTTTGCTTTTGTTATTGTAAACATAGTACCATACATTACGGCAATTGCCCCCACTATAGTTTGCATAACAGTTAATTCTTCATTACTTCCTGTAAATAAACCAAATATAGATGATACTGAATCTAAAATATATGCTATGGGTTGCATTGCCATTACTAATATGTTTAACATTGCTCCTAATGGTCCCCCTACTAAATCAACAAATATACCTTTCATTTTTTCAACTGCATCTGTAAATTCTTGTTGTGCATCTCTAGCTTCTAATCTATCAGCTATTTCATTTTTTCCTTCTGCTCTTAATTGTTTCGCTGATTTACCCATAACTTCTTGATCCATCATCATATTAGACATTTCATCAGCACCCATCCCAAAGGCACCTGCAAGTTCTTTTTGTTGTAAAACATTCATTTTTTGAAAGTCTAAATATGAACCTGCTTGTTCTGCTACTTCTTTAGCAAGAGTTGCTTGATCTCCTGTTAAGGCTGCCATTCTTGCTTTTTCAAGATTAAGTTGTTTTCCTGTAAGTAATTCTGCTTTTAATTCACTTTCTATAGAACTTTCAAATTCAAGTAAACTTGCTCCTATGCTTGCTACTTGTTCTAATTCAAGTCCTAATGCTTTTGCTTGTGCAACTGCTTTAGCTATTTCTTTTGGGTTATTACCTAAGTTCATTGCCACTTGACCTGTAACATTAAGAGTTTTTTCCATAATGTCCTTATAGTCCAGGGCAACTCCTGTTTGGGTTCTGATACTTGTAGTTGATTCGATAATATCTAATTTGATATCACCCATATCTCTACCTAATATTTTAGAGGATTTAGCTGCTTGTCCTATAGCTTTATCTGTTAATCCTATTTTTTCTTGCATTATAGCAGCATCTACTGCCATATCTGCAAAATCATCAGAAGCTAGGCCTAATTGGGAATTTATAGTCATAAAGGCTTTTTGGACCTTTACAGTGTTGATAGCCATATCCCCTGATTGTGCAGCCGCCATAGATAATTCTCCTCTTAAAGCGTATGCCTCTGTTCCTGATAATGCTAATGATTTTTGTAATTCAGTGGCTTGTTTATCAAATTCTAATCCTGCTTTTAAGTACATTAATGGATCGTTTAGGTTTTTCATCATAGATTTACCTACTTCCCCTGTCATAATCGACAAACCTTGCATTTTACCTGGTAAGCCGTCGTGTAATTTGTCCTCTTTTTCTAATGCTGCTAATTTTTTATTAGTACTTGCTAATAATTCATCGGAGTTCCCTAGGGCTCCCCCTAGTAAACTGTTTATACCTTTTAGTGCTTTACCACTAAGACCCATTGAATTTTCTATTAACTTTTGGGTTTTTAATTCTTTTTGAAGAGCTTTTTCTATATCCCCATTTACACCTAAAGTTTTATTAGTAACGTATAATTGTCGTTCTTCAACAGACATATTTTTAATACGTGTTGCTAAGCCTTTTTCTTGCTGTGATATGTTGTCTTGTAGTTCTTTTTTTCTTTTCTGATCAATCCCTAGACCTTTATTATCAGCCTCCAACATACTTTGGAGTTCATTCTTTTGATTTGAAAGGCCTTTTTCAATATTAGCAGCTAATTGAATTCTTTTCTTTTCTTTTTCAGAAAGACCCTCTACTAATTTTGATTGGATTTTTTCTAATTCTTGTCTTTTTCCTTGGACTTTAGATAAATCCTTTTGAACATCTTTAACACTATTATAGGATCCTTTTAATTTTTGAACTACATTAACTAACTGATTAGAAAGATTAAGAGATTGTTTTTCAACCGTAGTTCTATCTTTTACTAAGGAGGTAACATAACGAAGCTGATCATTTAAATCTACTACTTTACTGTAGTATTCATTTAAATTATCTAGTGTTTCTCTATCGGGACCTGCTTGGAATTTCTCTTGTTTAGGAGCTTCCTTTTTAGGTTCTTCTTTTTCTTCGTCAGCCATAATATAATGTTATACACATATAAATATAAAAAAAATAAAGGCGCTTAGCACCTTTATTATTTATTAAAATTATAAGTTGAGGATGGATTAACATTAGGTCCTTGTACTTTTTTATCTCCTAATTGAGATTGGCCTTTTGATTTTTCCATTTCTTCATTTTGTTTCTTATTAAACTCACTAATCTGATTAATGTGAAACTTTCTCATCCAAATAGGCATGTTATATACTTCTGAGTGTATGAATCCACCACCGCCATGGTACACTAGATCATGTATTTGGGTCCATAGGATATTCCTATACTGAGGCGTCAGGCCAAAAAAAGCCGACTCCAATAGGAACTGTTACATCTTCTTGGATATGACCATTGGAAAATTCAATATCGAAGGTTAAATTAATATCGGGCATTACTTCTCTAACATATTCTCTTAAAGCACGAGCATCTTTAGCTAATAATCTCATATCAACAAACTCTCTAACTGTTTTTTGTTCATAATCACCATTTACAGATTGAATTAAATGTTTCATTCTAGTAGTTAAATCAGGAGATGCATTTTTGTTGATTTTTTTATATCCTTTTAATTCTTTATTAATTTTTTCATCATCACCATGGGTTAGAAATTTAAAAGTAATAAGTGTTTTTGTTGAAGGTAAAGTAAATTCAAATTCATTTTTACCATTTTTAGCTAAAGATTCATCTAATTCTTTATCATCCGCTTTAGTTAAATCAAGAGTAATAGTTTCATCTTCATTTGTTGAAGGGTTATTTAATTTTGTCATATAATCTGAACCATATCCTAAAATTCTTGCAGCAACTAATAATGCATTTTTATCCCCTATTAATAAAGTATTAAAATCTATTGCATCTACTATAAGAGATTCTAATAGTTTATCAATTACTGTACCATTTGATATTAAATTTTGGTTAGTAAGGATATCTTCTTCACGAGCAGTCATGTATTTCATTTTGACTTTTCCTGATTTTAATGGGTTCCCTTCATCATAAAGTAGGCCTTTTGAGGGTAATGTAACTTCTTCTGTAGGGAATTGGTATTTTTCTTGTTCCATAACGTTTTTATTTATTTATTTATTTATTTATTGTTAAAACTAATTCAGATATACATATATAAAGAAACAAAAAAAGCGCCAAATAGACGCTTTCTTCTTATTATAATTTTATTACTATTAGTAATTTAATATTGCATAATCCATTCTAATGGTAAGTGTAATTTCAGTTGGTGTATCAGAACCCCAATCCATATCACCAAAGTTTGCTTGAGAACAATAAGCTCCTTTACAAATCCATTCTTCAACTACATCACCTACTGGGCCTAATGCGTTAAATCTAATGTCTTTTTTATAAAAATCAGAATAACCATCTCTACCTGTAACTGATTCATGTGACAAACGAACCCATTCCATTACTGCTTGAGCACCTGATGGTGTTACTGGATCATAAAGGGTAGTTGTGATATTTTGCCAATCTGCTTTTCCTTTGATTTTTCTTTTCACATTAATGTGATCAAGAGTTACTTCATTAAATTGGATGTTTGGTCTTCCTGTTTTTTTAACTAGGAATGCTGGAATCCCATCTATGTACATTATGAACCTGTTCTGCAATTTAGGTTCAAATGCAGTGAACATCATTTCGTTTGTGTTTAATATTGCCATCTTTTTGTGTTTGTTTTTATTCCGTTATAAATATAATATTTTCTTTTTTTTATGCAGGGAATGTAGCTCCTGTTGGTAATACGTTAAAGTCAAGTACTATGAATTCAGCTGTTTTAGTTGGTTGTAAATAAATAGCACCTATTAATTTGTTTCTATCTATTTCTTCAGGTGTATTATTACT
>TARA_R110001583_G_scaffold16538_3_pt1 | contig 13487 bp, 13 predicted proteins | sample TARA_R110001583 | Tara Oceans TARA_R110001583 (sample SAMEA4398432) | marine metagenome | biome: Polar Biome; feature: [MES] marine water layer (ENVO:01000295) within the mesopelagic zone...; material: water (ENVO:00002006), including particulate matter (ENVO:01000060) such as...... | reverse complement strand
AAAAAATGGTGAGACATCTGTAAACCCATGCCTCCCTGCGGTGGGGGGATTTACTCCGCGTTTTCTGACTTACCGTCTTCGTTGGCTTGGTTGCGGTCTGCCGCTTCCTGAGCCTTCTCGACCAATTCGTCAGTTGCTAATTCTTCATCACTAGGAAGATCGCTGGGGTCTGCATAAACAGTAACCTCTTCCACAACCTTGTCGTCGATGATAGATGCCACCACAGATGGAATCTCTGTTGGCGCTTCAGTCGTTGCAACTGTCTGCGTGTCAGTGTTATGACCATAGCCAAGCGCGAACCACCCAGTGGTGATAACAGCGATAGCAGCCAAACCCATTACCATATTGGAATCAAATTTACTTTCTTCACTCATATTATTTTCCTCTTATAATTAAAGTGAGGCACCTGTTAACCCTATGCCTCCCTGTGGGTTGCGCTTATCAGCTACCAGTAGTGCCCGTTCCAGTTCCGGTACCTGTTGTGGTGCCCGTCGTGGTTCCGGTCGTAGTACCAGTCGTGGTTCCAGTGGTTGTACCAGTGGTTGTACCAGTCGTAGTGCCAGTCTCGGTGGTGGTTGTACTTGTAGAAGTCTCAGTGGTAGTGACAGAAGGAACGGCTGTATCAGCCGTATCCTCTTCCGCATCACCACACCCTGTCACGAAAGACAAGGCAAAAAGCGCACCTACTCCAAAGATCGCGCCAAAGACGTGATCACGATTAATCATATTAAACATTCTATCTCCTCTTATATTAAATAGAAGGGCATCTGTAACGCCATGCCCTAACCTGCGCGTCGGCTATCAATTCGGGCGCACTGCTCTAGCCGAGAAGCAATGCACGCCCCCCACTCTGATCTGCGGGGTCCACTTTAGTCTCTAATCAGACCTTTACGGGAGAAAGCGCGGCATTATGCACTTTGTTGCAAAAGATCGTCAAAAGCTGCCTTCACCTGATCGGTTTCAGACGTATTGTATTTTGCCGTCTCCTTGCCGTCGTCTGCTTCTGCATCGCCCTCAAGCCACTCGTCAAGCATAGTACCTACCTCTTCAGGGGTTTTGCGCTCAAAAAGAGTCTCGAATTCTGGAATACTTTCCAGAAGCTCAGCACACTTCTCAGAACCACCAACTGCTTCATCACAAAGTGCAGATGTTCTTCGCCGTGGCGTGATTGTGGTTTGCGGAAAAGACGCGCCGGGAGGCTTACCATACTTAATAGTAAGGTCAGTACCTTCCTCAGTATCCGTAATATCACCGTAATCGGGATTTAGGACCAATTCAAGAAGCTGTTGATAAGCCATCTTTCCAAAGCCCCAGATACGGACACCCTTGTCTTCTTCGCCGCGAACCAAGACGGGAGCAAAAAAGCGTTGCCGCGCCATAAGGTTTTTAGCCATCTTGATGCTGTCTTCAGTTCCCTCGTTAAAGAGGTTGCGGATGAAATCATCAAGAGGATCGTTCTCACCGAAGTTCTTCTTCGGACTAAGGAAGCCATTGTTCTTCCCTAGGTTATAGTGGAACCAATAATCCTTGAAAGGATCGCCATCAGAGGTAGGCACAATGCGAATTGTCTGCTCCCCGTCCTGCGGCTTCCAAAAGTTGTTGTTACCACCCTTGCTTTGCAATGAAGCGAGCTTAGCTCGCATTTTATCTAGATTAATACCCATTATTTTTTCTCCTATTAGTGTTAAAGTCAGAAAGGCAAATCTTCCCTTCTGCTGTTATTAATGTATCACGCATTCTCAGTGCTGTCAAGTAAAAAGTCAAACTTTTTTACTTCGCCCTGAACTGTCTCCCAATTGAAGACTCGAAAGCCCTCGTTTTCAATATCCCAAACAAGTTCGTTGCCCTCCTTGAGAACTCGCTTCTTGCCTGTACCTTTAACATGCTTAGAGAACCACTGTTCTGGCATGTCGTCGGTACGAACAAAACGAATCTCTCGTGATGAGCCGTCCTTCTTTGTAAATGTTGCTTGATAGCCTGTCATTATTACCCCCTCTGGATATATGGTGTGTGAGTCATACAAAAAACATAATTCTGATCGTATTCAGAAGAATAAATTGCGAAAGATGATTTGGCATCCTCCGTCTCTAAATTTTTAACCTGCTCTGTTATTTTCTTAAGCAGATTGCCGTTCGAAGTTAAATCCTTTTCGCTTAGAAGATAAAAGTAACCTTTTTCTCGCATCTTGTCAAGGGAAAAAAACATCTTTTCTTCACCACTCTCAAAATCTACAGTTCCAAGCGTGGTTATGCGCGAAGTTGTTTTAGTTTTATTTATCTTTCCCATTACCGGTTCAGAGTTCTTCAGGACGTTGAGCATGTGGAAGACCCATACAATAAGCTCATTAAGTTTTTCGTAATAGCCAATAATGGGGATATCACCTAGGATGTTCTCGATCATATCGTTGTCTACGAGGATTAAGCGCTCGAAGACGCCAGACCTTGCGTACTCCTGAAATACGCCTAGGCACACATTGTGCATTTTTACTTTTATATCCTCAAGAGTATTGCTGTTTGGCTGTATGTACAGGACCGTGATATCACAGTGTTTTAGGTGCTCCAACACTATCAGAGAAGCGCCAGAGATTTTAGCCGCGCCAGATAAGATAAAAACAACTTTGCCCTTGACTCCGCGAAAGAAAGTCTTCATCTTTGGATTACTTGCTTCGTACTCCTCTGGGTGCTCAAAAGTTGGGAAGTTAAAGCAGCGCTTTCCCTCCAGACCATTGTCTATCTTGTAAGTTTTATATTGTGGATACTCACTCAGGGCTTCTGCAATTGCACACCCTGCCTTCCCCATTCCAATAACATTCATTAGACCCTCAGTTCTGGAGTGACCGACTCTAACGCCTTCGCGTTGATTTCATCGATTTCCTTTATCTTCTTCTCTAACTTATCACGTTGTGAAGCATCTTGCAACTGAGAAATCTTATTTTTTATTCTTTTTGTTGTTCTCTCTCTGTGCTCTTCTAGACCCTCTTCATAATTCATAAGAACTTTAGCTAGGAAATCAGAAGCGCCCATGTACTCATTAGCCTCCAGCGTGAGAGCCAAGCCTCGAATTCCTTGGGCTAACTTACGAAGTGATATTTCTCCTGTCATGCCGCCGTGCTTTTGAAGATCTGGGTGTATCTCTGCATTTTTATCTTGCAGCACATACGCTGCTATATCAAGAAGGAAGGTCTTGGGGCTTTTACTAATAATTTCTAACTCTACTCCTTTTCTTTGTTTGCCCGTAACTAGACCTCCGTCTTTCTTTCGAGCAATCACGCCTTCTGTACCAATCGTAAGCGGAAAAATATCGCCAAGTGCTTTATAGAGTTTTCCAATCGTATAACCCTTGAGACCTCTCTCTGGTGTGTACCGCGTAGAGAGCCAGTCAGCGTAGTCAGGAAAAGTGATAACTGTATCCACCTGTACCAACAAGCCGGGGTGAGCTTCAAGGATTACCATAAAAGGGTCGGAGTTTTCTGCCATTGTCTCGTAGATGTCCACTTCGGGAGTCGCCATGTCAGAATTTAAAAATGATGTGAATAATTTACGATATTTGCGCTTTACTGCATTCTCTTCTTTTCTCGCCTCTGTATACTCTTTTCCTGCGGATGGTGGAGGCGGGAATTCTACCAAATAATCAACGTCCCCATATATCACATCGGTTCCGTCTTGCAGGTCTCTTTGTGCATAAGTAACGGACCCGACTGGACGAATGGGTCTTACAGGTGGCTGCTTTTCTCTTTCTAGCCACCGGTTGAAGTCCGCTAGGACCCTCTTATATACGTCTATTGCCCTGATTACTAAATTGGGCGTAAGGCGAGCATCAGTCTTTGTTGACTTGATGCCCCCTTCCTTGAGAAATCTCTGCCATGCTTGTGTGTGTTCCATTTTGTCTCTCCCGCCTATAATTAGGCTGCTACGCCGTAATCGGAACCTTCTTTCGAGCCTACCATATAAGTTCCAAAGCGAGTGTCCGCAAAAATCTTCTCCATCTGAGGAAGGAGGTCCATCTCGTCTTTGTCCATATCCAAGACCACCTCATCGTGGATAATAAAAGCAATACGAGACTTGTAACCTTCTAAAAATTGATCAAGCTTTACAGATTGTTCGAGTACCATGTCTGAGGTTGTGCTTTGAATCAGATAGTTGAGGGCTTTTCTCTTGTCAACCTTGATTTTCCGTCCATATGGAGTGCTCACATGTGTTCCGTCCCAGTGTTGTTTTACCAAACTGTCTCGATCATAAAATTTGTTTGCCATTTGGTCTTTTGAGCCGGGATTATAAAGCCAAGAAAAAAGTCGCTTTTTAGCCTCTTCTCTGCTCCCTGTTTCACGGTATACATTGACCCTGTTCCACTCGTGAATGTCCCCTACAGGCTGCTCAGAGCCCCCTAGAGCCACTAATGTTCTCAATTCTGCACCGTTAAAGTCAAAACTCACGAAAAAGTCTCGTTGAGGCTCGATAACCGGTCGCATCTCCTTGGAAATGGTTAAAATAGGAAAGCTATTCTTTTTTGTTGTCAATCGTCCCGTTTTAGTTCCAAACAAGTTATACTTGCAATATGGCGAAACTTTTCTGAGATTCTTGACCTGCTTTCGAATTGATTGCCGGTGAATTTGACTCCGAAGATTTGACCAATTTAGATTTAGTTTTTGGAAAGCCAATTTATGCAACAACTTGGTGGTAGCCAAAAGATGATTATAGTTCGCGGGTCTTTCGTAATTTTCAAACACAAACTTACAAATTTGATCCTTCACATAACAGTAGTCTTTAAGGAAAGACTCTGGTACGAGATCAAAAAAACAGTTGTCATCTAGAGACACTTTAGCCTCAACAAACGACCTCACAAAAGCCTGAAGTTTAGAATTTACAAACTGCCAGTCGGCGCGGAGATGCTCAGGGCAAACCATGTCAAGCCCAGACCCACAGTACAAATAAGCATACTCAGGGCTGAGTCTTTCCAAGTAAGGGGCGTATGACCAAGTGAATTTTCCATTCTCAATCTTACCCATTCCAATCTCGCCAAAAAGTAACTCCCCATCATGATAAATTCCTATACACTCTTGCTTGTTATCCAGTGTTTGAAAAAGCACTTATACCTCAATAGATTACAGTATTCTCTGATTGCGCCACCATTTTGATGACCTTTTCTTTTTCTTTAACAGATAAAGGTTCACCTCCCGAGAGAGCAGCCGATATACTGTCATAAGCATAAGAACGTGGTGCGCTGGTGACACCCCGAAACTTATAATCAATATAATCGATTGCCCTAGTGTTGTCAACCTTTTTAGCTAAGTCTTGTGCATTTTTTATTATAAACTGTACAGCCTGATGGTCATACCCAATCGTACTCTCCGAACTCCTCAATTCAACATACATCTCAATCCAGTAATCGTCACTGTATTGCTCGATGACCTGCTGCTTAGTTATACGATGGCGTTCTTCCTGAACAAAGCAAGTGTTCGAAGCATTTGAGACCATCTCAATTGGTCGGTTTGAAACTAGGCGATTGTAGTAGCTGACCATATAATTTTTAATAATATCTATGTCTTTGTGGACCGCGCTCTGAAAGTATTCTTCGAACAGGCTCTCAGTTCCCGCGTAACTTGGAAAATGCTTAACAATGTAATTCTGCATAATTGGCGACCCCAAATTAGCGACAAGTCTCCATGGCACGTTTTTATCAATATAGAAGCCATGCTCTTGCGCCAAATTCATATAAAACTTCATTCTTGGATTGTCAATAAAGTTTACCTCTTTTTCTCTATCAGAGCCAGCACTCAGATCATCTGATATGTCGATAGCAAGTCCCGTATTCAAGACAGAACAAGCGGGGGTGAGCGCGTAGTTGGAGAGATTGACAGGAACTGATCCGCTGACTGCGTGCTTAAGAAAATAGCGAAATGCCTTAATAAAGCTTTCAAAATCAAGAACTTTATGATATTGATTATTCTCTAGTAAGTATTTTTTTACAAAAAGGGGGTATATTGAACCCAAAGTGCTAGAATAGTTAGTAATCGTACTCTTAAAGGCTCTTTTTGGCTTAAATGGTCCGATATAGGGCTCCTCTGATCCATCTAGATTTTCCACGGGAAGACAGCCGTCTAACATTTTTCTATTTGCAATACGCTTGAAATCCCTAAAGGCGTCTACCACAAAATCCAAAGCATAAAGGATATTATTCTCTGTGTCTGGTAATGGCTTCAGGCGTGTCTTCAGTGGTAAAACAACATTCCCATCAGTATCGAGCCTGCCGTAATAAATATCTTCGTGGCTCCAGAAGTCGCGCACAACAGTTGCTGGGGCGTCTTTGAGTGCAGAATCTTTATAAAATTCTCGATTAAGAAAAAGGGCTCGTGCATCCATCTTATTAATTGCGTTATATTTACCTGCCATTTGATTTCATCCCCCTTATTCGTCTTCTTCGGCGCACTTGTCTTCTGCACCCGGATGGTCAGCGCCATTATCAAAATTAGAGCCTGTATTGTCGTGCGTTGCCTTAAGGGTAACGCGGTATTGTGAGTCAATGACCTCTCCAGCTACTTCTGTGACGACAAAATAACCTCCCAACCCCATCAGGTTGGAGATAGAAGACCTAGTATAATCTTGTACAACAGGATCAGTTCCTTTTGTGCCAGCGGCATCTGGGCGACCTATTCCTAATTCTGGATCGTCGGTCTTACTTAAGCCAAACGGGTTAACAAAAATATACATGCCGGGATAAAAAAATGGGTTACCAAACATCTTTACCTCAACGTCATAGACGTTAGATAATTGAGCGTAGATACTGTTACCAGCTTCTAAGTAGCGACTCTCTCTTCTGTAGGGCAGATCTGTTTTAGAGAAGTTGGCTTCTATAAACATACCTCTTTCTTCACCAAATCCAAAATTAGCTATATTTAATTTTTCTTGATTATATTGTGACCTACTAAGAATGTTTTGATCAACCAAAGAGTCGTCAGAGTTATAGATATTCTTGCGCTGAAACTGCTCGGTACCGCCGCCTTTGACACATACAACATAGAACTGATGTGTGCTTTCTGGCGGCGAGCCATGTGACCCTACTTGAAACATCGGAGATTCTGGGCTTAAGGAGTCCAAGTCTAGTGCTGATATTGCCTTATCACCCTGCAACGCCTGCTCAAGCAACAAAGGATTTTCATACCCTTGGACAGGTGCGGACGGGAGATCCAAGAATGCTTGATTTAACCTAAATTTGCTTCTGGCACGCTTACCGTCAGAGGTCCAATACGGAGAGTTTAGTGCTCCAAAAACCATATCTCTTAGGATGTCCCGAATAAATTGAATGGCAGGATATTTAGTCCTTCTTGGTTTTATAACCTTTTCATACCAAAAGTTTCTAAATGAAAACCAACTTATTGGGCAGTCCGCAATACAGTGAATCTCTTCTTTGCCGCTGTCACCTACGACCTTGAGGGTGCCAAGCAAAAGACCTATTCGCTCTCCCTCTTCTTTGGTTAGATCTTCTCCCTCGCGGGTCGCCATTTGCATAATTATGTTTAACAGATCCCCCAAAGCAAAAAATGGAACATTAACTATCATATGTTTGTCAGCACCGGAGTTACCAGAAGCTGTTCCGCCTATTATTTGATTCTCGGGAAGCGTCAGCAGTTCCCATGCTTCTAGTCTAGTATCAGGTATGTTCTCGGCGAATTCTTCGTAGCTTTCTGTGATGAAATCCTTGGCTGATTCCCAGTAGCCCTTCGCAGTTTGGTCATCTTGTTCGCTTGCGGCTGCATCCAAGCCTACCGTGACCGGACCAAGGTTATATTCTGCAAGACCAGAGTTTTCGGAAAGGACCGTCCATGTATTGTCTGTCTCGACGCCCTCTCCTACGCGCATTTTTGAGTAGCCGCCCGCACCTGAATTGTTCGCCCAATGCTTTAAAGTGTGGGCATCGGTCTGTCGGTTTTTCATAAGCCCGTTAGCCAGTAACGCTTTAGATATCGTTTGGTATTTAGAAGATCTTATTGCGTCTTCTAGTCGATCAAGCCGTCTTTGTATAAAGTCTCTTTTTTCTGTGTCGCAACATGCCTTGGCTTGTTTCATATCGTGATTGAGCCTTGCTACAATTTCCGGTACAGTGCCGTTAAAAACGGTGGCAAGCCCCGAGTCTGCGAGCCACGTTAGCGTTGTAGCTGTATCCGAGTATCCAAGAGTTGAACCTTCTTGATCCAGCCTCAATATATCAGCAGTTGGCGTCTCTAAGACTCCTGCTAATCGAGCACGATAGTTTAAATCTAAGGTAAATGTCCCGTCTTGACCAAAAGAAAAATCATGATCGATTAGTGTTAGAAAAAAATTCTGTCTGGCGGATTCTAGCGCTTCTTTTACTTCAGCCCACTCGCTAGCCGAATACAGGGTGCTGTTGGGCGGGATGCCATAGCCGACCTCTACTTTAATTTCGAAAGCTATAGGTCCTTTATACACGCGAGGGCTGGTAATATCGTCATCGCACTTATCACCTACGACGGCATTTCCTTGATATTCTTGTGCGGTTGGAGTTAAGGCACCAGAATCCGTTTGAGTAAGTTTTGCCATCTCTGGTTTCGGGTTGTCGCTAACTATGTCAGTGCCATCTTGTATTCTGGTTGCCCTGCTAAACAACTCTAAAAATTTATAAGGTGTACCTTTGCTGCTCTTACGTTCTCTCAGAAGCTCACCAAAGTTTTGAAAATATAGCACGAGTTTCGCTTCAATATCATTTCGCACGGTTGCTGGATTACTGCCAATATATTTATATTTAAACGCTTTTAACCCGAACCCTACATCGGTTCCTGAGCTTAACATATTTGTATCTGTACTAGAGGGGAATTTAAACTCTACATGTTCTGTTTCTGCGCCTTCTTTATCGTAAACAACTTTGTAGAGGCGAACTTCAGGCACCAATTCTGATAACTGAGCGGGGGTAAGATTTAATACCTTTTCGGAACCTTTGACCCAATGTAGTCTGTTGAGAAATCCGGCATCGCCGCCTGCCGTAGACTTAATGTTAATAATCTTTTTTATGCTAGCCATTCTTTTGCGGTCTGCACAGGTGGCTGCAAGGTTTGCGTTCTGCTCTTGTGTTGAGCCCGCTCTTTTTGTATAGAGGCGATTGACTCTAGACTCTTTCATATAGGCTGTACGGACCAAGTATGCTTGTGTAACCGCGTACTGCTGTGCTGCTGACAATTCGTTATAGTCCTGCCACGAGCCCTCTTCTTCTACCCCTTTCTTATACGCATCTTTTGGATCCATTGCCTACACCCCGAAAAACTGTAATATGGTGTCCAACGGCTTTGGAATAATAATTGTGTCTCCAATTTTTACAAGAGCATCTGTAGGTTTTTGGTTATACCAGCCCAAAACCCACCAATGCTTGGCGTCCCCATAGAAAGCCTCTGCGAGTCTCTGATAGGTGTCGCCTGTTTTCCAGACATACTTCTGTCTAGTTAGTTGTGTTTTCATTTTAGCCGTAATTGGCGGAAATCTAGGGGTACTGTACTGGTTTATGTACAACCTATCTTTTTCCTCCAACACTTTTTCATACAACTCATCGTTGTTCCTAAAAGTTGTGCGATTATTATATCTTTTCATTTTATGTTCCAGTCCACCCATTTGAATCTGCTATTGTCATAGCGTTTGCTTCTGCCTCGGAAAGTGCCGCTGCCTCAGTGTCAGATAATCCTTCATATGGGTCTATTTCACCCGGAAACAAGCCCGGTGAATACCCCACAGAGCCCGCAAAGGACCCTGCTTGCTCTGAATAGCTTAAAGAATCATCCATCCCAACCTGATACGGGAACCATTCTTCACCATTAGAATTAGATTCGCGCCACTTGTGGTTTGTGTTCCATCCTAGTAGTTTTTCGTGTATCACTGTCAATTCGCAAGATAACTTTATAACTTTAGGCGCTAGTGCTCCAGCACCTTGGGTCCCGCCTCGGATGTCCAGTTCAGCACCGCCGAAATTAACCAACGAAGAATCAAAAAAGCCCGCATCTATGTCAGGGGCAAAAGTAAACCCAGCACATGCACACAAAAGCCCATTGTCCTGAACATTATCTCCCATATCTTTAGCTATTAGGTTGCCAAATTTAACTCTCCATAAAGGAGACTTTAATAAAGAGGTTGCGCCCTCTTCGTCACCGTACATGGGATATAAATACTTTGCAAGCCTCTGGACTCTTCTTAAGTTCTGAAACGCCTGAGTGGGACCATCCGCTGGTATATCCCATCCAATACTTATTTTTCGACTTGTGCCTTGGAAGGTCATAACGGGGTCCATGCGACCATAAACTCTTTCGTCTGCCCATTGAGAATCAAATGCGTCAGAGTAATCTGTAACAAATGCCATAAAATAAACAGTTGCTCCTGTAGGGACATGCATAAATCCAAGCTGAGCAGCAGACTTTCTGGCATTTGCATAGCCAACTGCGGGATCACTATAACCGGGTGTCATCTGTCCCGCTCTAGAAGAAGCAGCCACTGTTGCCAAATCCATAGAGACATTGGGAGCTTCTACTGGTGCCCCAAACATGTTTTCAAAAAAACCCATTACTTAAACCTCTTACTATTAAATAGACGTAACTACAAGTTATTGCTGCGAATTACCCGCCATTAGCCAAGGTCGGAGTTCTTCCTCCCGGTGCAATGTCCTTAATTTGCACATATTTTGCATCGGCGCTCGTAACGAACTTTTTAAGGTCTCCGTGGATATCCACCTTAATGTTAGGAAGGGCGGACCCTCCTCCTGCGCCTGCTGCCGATGCTGCGCCTCCGGCTACAGCAGCAGTTGCCGCAATCATCATTCCTGCTGGGGTCATTCCAACCATGGCAGTTGCTGACATAGCTGCCGTATATGCTATTAGTTTGGTGCCCTGCATAGCCTCAAAAGCTTCAGAAATCATTTTAAAATCTTCTGCCGCCGCGCTCATGGACGAAACCAGCATGGACATTCCTGCTGCTGCGACTCCTATTCCCAAGCCTATTAGGGCAATGGCACCACCGACCGAGAGCAACACTCCTACCGCACCTGCGACCAGACCCGCTTGCGGACCTGCCACCAAGCCAATCAACATAGCCATAAATCCAGCAAAAGCTAAGGCAAAAATTATAATTCCATTGGTAGCTGCGGTCAATTGGGGTCCTTCAAGACCTTTGAAAGACTGAACGAATTGTGCCATGCCAATAGCGGCAATGGCGATGCCGGTACCAACCATAAGTATGGCACCGCCTACAGCCAATATAGACGGTCCAGCATTCTTTGTGGAGTCAACAGTCTCTTTCAGCATCTCTCCGAATTTTTCAATTGACTCATCTGACATGCCATCAAGGGTATTTGCCACGTTTTCTAAACTTTCTGCCATTCCGTCAATCGAAGTTGAAATAGCTTGCACTGAGCCCGTGATGACGCTCCTTAGCCCCGTGAATCCTTTGATCATCAAGCCAATGGCGAGCGAAAGGGTCACAACCATCGTGCCGGTGGGACCCATAACTTCTGCTAGATCCTGCAACCCTTGTAAGACAAAGATACCGAACTTAATGAGTGGCTCGAAACTGGCTGTGAAAGCGAGCTTTGTAGCTTCCAGTTCATCAGCTAGTGATTGAGTAAACTTTGTAGCTTTTTTAAGTTCTTCTAGTTTTTTCGCAGTACCACTTGATGCACCGCCCATGCCCTCTAGTTCGCCTCTCATCAGAGCGCCAAGCTCAGCGGCGTCCTTTAAGCCCATCGCAGAAGCAATAGCTTTTCTCTGGTAATAGTTCATGTCTTGGAAAGATGTTCCGGCGTCATTAACAGCTTGCTGGAGCATCAACATTCGTTCTGCTGGCTCCGTTACCGAAATCATGTCGATTGTGTTCAAGAATGGACCACCTAATAAGGCGTTTAGCTTTCCAACTGAACCAGCAGCGCCTTCAAACGTGTCAAACTGCTCTGCTATACCAAGAAGGGACGACATCTCAATGCCAGTTTCTTTCGCCGTCTCTTTTAGATCAATGAACACATCAACAGCGTCATTCCCAAAGGCTGCGAGGCTATCGCCCATTGCGACAAAATCTGCTGCCATCTCAGCAGGGGCAACACCTATATCTTGTGCTGCGGTAAATATTCTTCTAGTCTCAGACTCTGCTTGTTCCGCAGTCATCTGGAGGCTTGTTGTCATGATCTGCAAACCTTGTGCCGAAACTTCACTGCTTACCCCCAATTCATTAAGAACGGCTGTAGTGTTGGCTAGGGCAGCTTGTTGCGAGGGAGCGAGTTTAGTAAACCGCGTAGTTGTCATGATAAGCGACTGAAATGCCTCATTTGCTTCGGCTACGCTAACACCTGCATCCTGAGTGGCGCGGACTGTAGACATTATAGCCTCGTCATACTTGCCCGCCATGCCAGTAGCTTTATTAAACTGTGCAGATTGCGCCTGAACTTCTATTCCGAGAGCGAGTGAATTCTTAAAGAAGGCGACCAGCATTTCAGTGCCGCCAGACAACATATTGGTATAACGCTGAGTTGGATTTAAAGCAGCCGACATACCACCCACTACTTCTCCAAGACCACCAGCAAGAGATCCGGCATTAACGCTAGCCGCAGCGAGCTTGCCGCCAAACGTGTCCATGTAGTCAACGCCACCGCCAAGGACAGGTACCAGATTTAGCAATTCAGTCCCTAGGGTCTCTCCTGCGCTAGCAAACGCTTCGGCTTTTTCTCTTGCTTTGTCTAGGGCTGCTGAATATTTATCGGCTACCTTGGCAGTTTCTCGTATCTCCTCTCGGAGACGAGCCATCACCTCTGCGTCTCTAGTTGTTGCTTTTTCCAGCGCCAGTGCAGCAGTAGCTGCATCATTTTGTGCATCGGCTAGATCAGCCAGCATCTGAGTGGTTATTTCGGCTTCTTTACCAGCAGCACGCAGTGCGTCAAGAGCCAGCTTTTGTGCTGCGGCACTTGCCTCTGCTGCTGTCTTTTCTTCTTCTAGTCTAGCTATTCTATCTGCTGGTGCCATTTATAAGTTTTTTCCTATTTGAACGGCCACTTAATGCGAGTGGTCCTTTCGAATGATTTAACAGCTTTGTCAAGCTTGGCTTTGTTAGAGGTAACTCTTGGGTCATCAAGACCGTGTTTTCGAATAGCTTGGATATATTTCTTTTCGTTACCAAGAGCACCCGCAAACGCTTTTACCTCGGATGGAGTTCCCTTTATTGATACATAAGGTCCTTTTGAACCTGACCCTTGACCGAATGTTCTGTTTAAAAGTAACTTGACCCAATTACCAAATGCTGCTAAGAAGGACTCATTAAGTTCGTTATTTCTTATTTCGGCAAAGTCTATAGTAAAATTTCCCAACTCATCTTCGTTTAACATACAAGCGTCTCCTAATTATATCCTCACCTTATAAATAGTTCCTAATTAAAGAAAGGTCGAAGGCTTTCACCAACGACCTTACTTTGGGGGTCCATGTGACATAGACCTTCCTGAGCCGCCTTTTCTCTGGGCTG
>TARA_R110001583_G_scaffold194965_1_pt1 | contig 13494 bp, 9 predicted proteins | sample TARA_R110001583 | Tara Oceans TARA_R110001583 (sample SAMEA4398432) | marine metagenome | biome: Polar Biome; feature: [MES] marine water layer (ENVO:01000295) within the mesopelagic zone...; material: water (ENVO:00002006), including particulate matter (ENVO:01000060) such as...... | reverse complement strand
TCGGATAATACCGAAACAGGTGATCGGTTCAGGCCGAAGCATGCACCATGAGCAATATCTCGTACCTTGAGCTTTATAAAATCACAGGCTCTAAGTTTACTATCGAGTGCTAAGTTGAACATTGTTAATTCACGCAGGTTATCATTGATGTCTAATCTCGTGCGAATAGACCAGATTTCTTCAAGTTTAAGAGGCAACTTCTGTCCAACAAGCTTACCTTTATTCCAACTTGGTTTTGGTTGATAAAGTACAATATCATGCCTATAATATCTCTTGGTTTAAGTGAACTATAATTATGAAACTATTTTGATTAGATTTTATATTGGAGATTATCATAACCGATAAGCCTGACTAGATGAACCCTGCTAATGACCGTAAGACACCATATACAGATAAAAAAATTGAGTTATTTGTTGATGGTTTTATAGAAGGATTTGGAGACGATTGGGAAGATTTAAAATTAAAATTGGGCGAAAAAATGACAAGATAAAGAATGAAGGACAGGTTCATATTTAGGGCAACGCTAATCAAAAACCACTGCTTTTTTGTGGGGCTGGTTTAAGCTTAGACTGTGTGAAAACTACTTTGAACTTGCGTAATTAGATAATATCAACGAAAAAAGGCTGTGTAGATTTAAATCTGTTGTAATTTTAGAGTCAAACTACCTGTTAATTCACGTAGCATTACATAAAAAATTTACACTGGGAGTTTTCACACAGCCTGAGCTCATTATTGCCGTACAGCAGTTATTCTATTCAATTACTTTGACGAACAATAATATTTAAGTAAACCTTTGGTTGAACTATCATGGCTTTCGTTAATGCCTTCGCTTGTTAGCTCTTTCACAATGGTGTTAGCTAAGCCTTTGCCCAACTCAACACCCCATTGATCAAAAGAACAAACCTGTAAAATAATGCCTTGCACAAATATTTTATGTTCATATAAGGCGATTAAACTGCCTAACGATTTAGGCGATATTCGCTTCATTAACAAGGTATTAGTTGGCCTGTTTCCTTTATGTACCTTATGAGGTGCTACTTTATCAATATATGATTGTGGGCGGCCTGATACTTTAAGATCATCTCTAACTTGTTGTTCGTTTACACCTGACATCAACGCCTGTGTTTGAGCAAAAAAGTTTGCCATTAAGGTTTCATGATGACCTTGAACAGGAGTAACGCTTTCCACAGAGCCAATAAAATCAGCCGGTACAATATTATTACTTTGATGCAAATACTGATAAAAGGCATGTTGACCATTAATCCCCAGCTCTCCCCATATTGAGGGAACAGTGGGGTAATCAATCTCATGACCATCCCAAGTTACCGACTTACCATTACTTTCCATTTCGGCCTGTTGCATATAAGCCGATAGCATGTGTAATGATTGATCATAAGGTAATATAGCTTGAGACTGAGCACCTAAAAAAGTGCAATTCCAGACGCTTAATAAGGCTAATATCACGGGCGCATTTTCGACTAAAGGTGCTTCACGAAAGTGGGTGTCTATTTCATACGCACCGTCTAAAAGTTCGAGAAACTTTTCAAAGCCAATATCAAGTGCTATAGGTAAACCAATGGCTGACCATAATGAGAAGCGGCCTCCGACCCAATCCCAAATATCAAAGATATTATTTTCATCAATACCAAACTTCATGGCATTGTCTTTGTTCGAACTGACAGCAACAAAATGTTTTGACACCGCTTTGTGATCAAAAGATGAAGACGTTAACCAATTTAGCGCGGTCGTGGCATTTGTCATTGTTTCAGTGGTGGTAAAGGTTTTGCTAGAAATAATAAATAATACCCGTTCAGGTTTTAATGGTCGTAAAACTTCAGCAATCTGCGTACCGTCTACATTTGAAACATAATGAACACTTACACTGTCATCACTGTATTGTTTCAATGCTTCAGTAACCATTTGCGGCCCAAGGTTTGAGCCACCAACCCCAATATTTACAATATCTGTGATCCGTTTTCCTGAATAGCCTAGCCATTTTCCTTGGCGTACTTTATCAGTAAAAGCTTTCATTTTACTGAGTGACGCTTCAACATCGTCGGTAATATTTTTTCCATCAAGCATTATCGGTTGTTGACTTCTGTTGCGTAAAGCCGTGTGTAAAACCGCACGATCTTCTGTGCGATTAATACGTTCTCCAGCGAACATTTTATCGCGCCACGACTCAACTTCGCACTCTTTTGCCAAAGCAATTAATTTAGCTAAGGTTTCATCCGTAATAAGATTTTTTGAATAATCAAGTAGCATCGCTGGCAATTGAACCGAAAATTTATCAAAGCGATCTTTGTCTGCATTAAACAAGTCGTTCATGTGCTTAGTTTTCATCTCCTTTGCATGTTCAACCAAAGATTTCCAGCTTTCGAGCAATACTCGATTTGCAGGCAAGTTATTTGTATTCATGAGAAAACCCTATATATTAAAGCGAAAAAGTTCGTAACGTTTCTAAACAAGCACCTAAAGAGTGATAATCACACTTGGCACCAGCGCTGCTTTTTTCGTTCGAGTATTTTTGATTACTACGATTGAGTAACCTAAACCATGCACCGTGTTGATGATCAATCATGTGTTGCCAACTGTATTGCCAAAGATTATTGTAATGCGTTAAATAAACCTCATCTTTGGTGGTTTGATACAACATAGCGGCGGCAGCAAAACTTTCTGCTTGCACCCAAAAATACTTGTCATCGTCACACCATTTACCTTGGGGATCAAAACCATAAATAAGGCCACCATGCTTTTCATCCCAAGCAAGCTCCATCGCTCGATCAAATAAGCTTTTAGCTGCGTCAACTAACCATTCAACGGGACGATGACGATGAAGCATTAATAACAGTTTGGTCCATTCTGTTTGGTGTCCAGGCTGAAACCCCCAGGGCCGGTATAAATTTTTAGGATCATTTTTATTATATTCCCAGTCAGGTAAGAAGTTTGTTTGATAATGCTCCCAAATCAAACCATCGGTATGTTTTGCTTGACGTTGAACAATATTTTCAGCAATTACAAAGGCTCTATCTAAAAACATCACCTCGTTGGTCGCTTCATAAGCCGCTATCATCGCTTCGCACAAATGCATATTGGCATTTTGGCCACGATAATCACTTAACACACTCTCAACATTAATTTCATCCGCGTACAAACCAAACTCTGCCTGCCAAAAACGTTTTTCAAGCAGGTCATAGGTTGCAATAAGTGGCGCATTAGAGTTAATAATATTAGCTTTTTTTGCTGCCGCGTAAGCCAATAAGACAAAGGCATAACCATAAGCCTGTTGCGTCATATCTACCGCTTGGTGATTTTCAAGGGTCCAGGCATATGTTTGGCTATTTTCTTGCCAATGAACCTTTTCTAAATAATTAAGACCATGTTCGGCTATTTCACGATACTCGGGGTTATTTAAAGCGATACTCGCCATGGCATAATTTACGATAATGCGTGTGCTACTCACTAATTGGCGAAAGCCGGGATTAAACGTTTTACCATCATCATAAAAATTTTGAAAATAACCACCCGTTTCATCGACAACACGTGGATCATAAAAATCGAGAATAGATTGGCTATGGTTTGTTAAAAATTCAGCATTATAAAAATTCATTAGTAATCCTCTAAAGTTGTTCCGTTTGCACACGTTGCCAATGGGAACTGACATCGGCAAACGTAGGTAATGCCGGAAATGCTCCTTGCTGAGCAACCGCGTGAGCACCACAATGTGCTGAAAATGATATCAATGGCACAAATGATTTTGCTTGAGACAGAAATTTCTTAGGTTGACTCACTTGGCTTAAGCCAAATAAAAATGCACCAATAAAGGCATCACCACCGGCGGTTGTATCAATTGCTTTAACGGTTGGAGGAACAACCTGACTTGATTCATCTGCACAATAATAATGAATAATTTCAGCACCGTCAGTGACTAAAATTAATGAAACACCATTGTGAATCAAATTGTTTATATACGTTTGTTCATCACCTTCAGCAAGATAAAGCAGTTCATCTTTAGAATACTTTAATACGTCGGCTTGCTTGGCCAGTTTATTTACTTCTATTCGGTCAACAACGCCTTCAGGCCATAAATTAGCTCTTAAATTTACATCAAAGCTAATAATAGATCCCTTTAATTTTGCCAATGACAAAGCATATTGGGTTGTGTCAGCAATATTTTTTTGCGTTAATGTATTACTGCAAAAATGAAATATTGAAGCCGGGGTGAACCAATCTTGCCCTACCTGAGTTTTATCAAATAACAAATCAGCCGTTTGATCACGATAAAAAGAAAAGCTTCGCTCACCGACGCTATCTAGCATGACAAAAGCTAAGGCTGTTTTGGCCTGTGGATGACGACTCATTAATGTGGTATCCACTTGATAAAATTCAAGTGAATTTTGTAAAAAATCACCAAAAGAATCTTTACCTACTTGACCTGCGAATAATGCCTTACCACCAAGTTTTGCAATGGCTACCGCAACATTTGCAGGCGCTCCGCCCGGATATTGGCGAAACTCATTTAATAATAACGGTTGCTCATCAAGTTGATTGATCATTAAAAAGTCAATTAATGCCTCACCAAAACAAATTACTGGATTCATTTTATTCTCCTAAACTTTATAACAACCAATGTAACGCTATTGCCGCAGTCCAAGAAAAGTTGTCGCCACCACACCCCTCACCAGTATCTGCATTAAAGTATTCAAAGTATTTAGACTTTTTAAATAAGGTGTCAGTCTTTTCTTTAACTTGTGTAGCAGTTTCAGAATAGCCATTCAACTCAAGACCCAAAGCAATCATCCAGTTGATATGTAACCAAACGGGCCCGCGCCAGTATCGTTGTGGCTCGTATTTGCTTTCTCTTGGGTCTGTTGATGCCATGGCGTAGGGGCTAGCAGACATCCACTCAACGGCTTCTTTAGCCAATTTTTCTGCTTGCTCATTATTAGCTAACTCACCAAATAACGTTAAAAATCCGGCATTTGTTTTCACTTTACAAAGCGAGTTTGTTATTAAGTCTTTAGAATAGAAGAAAGACGTTTCTTCACACCATAAATCGTTTATTGCATTTTTTGTTAGACCCACACTTGCTTTTAAGCTTTCAATGTCTGGTCCTGTCACGTTGAGTTGTTCACACAGTTCAAGTAAATCCAAAGTCGCACGCTGTAAAATTGAAATAAGACTTACGTCATTCGCCTTGTACGGGCAATCACGAAAAATTTCATTACTATCAAAGTGTTTATTTTTAAAAAATTCGACAAGGTACAAATATCTATCATATTGTTCTTTATGAGGTCTTTCAGATGCATCGATATGATTCAAGTCTCGTCTTTGATATTCCCAAGTTACCTGAGGAACAGCATCAAGTGCATTATCCCAAGCAGGGCTATTGTCCATACCTGATTCCCAAGGATGATAACTTACCACTAAGCCTGTTGATTCTGGATCTCTGTCTCGATACCACCATAGGTGATATTGAATTAAACTGGGTAAAATTGTTGCTAGTTTTTTATCTTTAAGTTCAGTGTCTTTTGCTTCTTCACAAAGCATTTTGACTATTGTGGTCAATACGGGAGGTTGAGAGATAGATGTACTTTTAACTAGCTTATCTGATCCCCAAACATCAGGACCTGGAAAATAGGTATCTGATTCTTTATGAAAAAGAATATGTGGGATCATGCCATCTTCCCATTGCCCACTAATCAAAAGCTCTAATTCTTGCCATGCCCTAGGCTCATCAAACTTCATCCATCCTAACGCAGTGATTGCAGCATCCCAATTCCATTGAAACGGATATAAACCATGTGTTGGTATTGTATACCCACCCATATCATTTTCTTGCAATATCTTTTTAGCTTCTTCTATTAACTCTATTCGACTGGACATAGCTTAACCTCTCAATGTAAATACATAAAAACCCAATACGAGTATTAAACAACAGTAAAGAATAAATATCAAGATTTTTAACACTCATTTTGGGTTGTAATGTTTTTTTTAATGTGTTTTACTAGAGTGAGTAATAAATCAACAGTGCAGTAAATACTTAAGTCAGTGCGGTTAACTTAAGCTCTAACTACAGTCAAGATTGTTAAGATCGATGCTTAAGTTCTAACTTTCTAACTACAGTTAGGTTGATGTGTTGCTATTAACAAAACAAATATATATAAATTATTTATATATTCATTAGGTAATACGGGGAAATAACATGAAATTGCATCCATTATCAAAAATTATCACTTTACTTCTAGCGACATCGTCATCAATGACATGGGCTGAAGAAAATAAAGAAGCAGAAAAGAAGCAAGCCACAGAAGTTATTTTAGTAACAGGCTCTAGTGTAAAACGTACAGAAGCAAACACACCTGCTAAAACAACATTGTTTAACAATGAAGATATAGCGCGTAGAGGTTTTACTAGCCAAGCTGATATCCTAATGAGTGTGCCGGGTATCAAAGTAGAAGGTGGTGGTGGTGAAGTTGCAACCAATGCTTTTGTTAGAGGTTTACCTTCTGGCGGGCAGTTTCAATTTACGCCATTAAATTATGATGGTATGCCCGCATTTCAATCGGGCATGACATCTTCAGCACAAGATGTTTACTTTAGACCAGATATTGGTATCGACAGAGTTGAATTTGTTGGTGGTGGTGTGTCTAACTTATTTGGTCCTGGTTCAGTAGCGGGTATTATTAACTATATTTCAAAAACGGGATTTGATGATCCTGAAAGCACGGTTCAAGTTGAATTGGCAGAAGATGGCCGCATGAGAACTGATTTTTTCACCAGCGGACCATTATCGAGTGACGACAACTTATACTATGCTATGTCTGGTTATTATCGTTACGATGAAGGCCCGTTAGATACAGGGTTACCAACTCAAGGTTATCAATTACGCGGTAATATTCTTAAAGAATTCAATAATGGATTTTTGAAGGTTTCAGGTCAGTTAATTAATGATAAAGTACAATTTTTCTTACCTCTACCTTTAGATGGTGGCAGCCGAGAGCGTTTGACAGGTAACGACGGTGATACGGTATACGTTGGTCAAACAGTGGCGGCGGCTGAATTATCTTACCCAACATCAACAGGTAAGTATGAGTCAACAATTAGAGATGGCGTTTCAACAGAAGGTGGTTCACTTTCTGTCCACTTTGAGAAAGAGCTTACTGATACTTGGCGATTAAACGGTAAGGCAAAAGCGGCAGATTACATACATACCTTTAACTTATTCCTTGATGGTGACGGCGTAGCGAACTCTCCTGAGCCTTTAGATGGTTATGCTGCTAACCCTAGTCATGGTTTCGGTGGTGAATCGTTAACTGATTTATACGGAACAGCTAACTACACATGGTCTGAAACAGGTAATGCTGTGCCTGATGATTACCTTTTATTTGGTAACCGTTTATTAGACCGCCAACGTGATGGTAGCTTCTATAGTACTGAATTTAACCTTACCGGTGAATTACAAGGCAGCACATTTGATCATACCGTTAATATAGGTACTTTCTTTATTCACGCAGAGCAAATGGACTACAATATTATATCAAGTTATTTAGCCGATTTTTCTAACGGTAAAAATGCTCGCTTGGTTGATCTTTCTTTCACTGATGACCTAGGTAATGAAGTTCAATACTCTAAAAATGGTGTTACAGGTCCTGGTACCAGTTATACCAATAAGCGTTTAACGTCTAACCGCACCGCTATTTACGTCACCGATCAAATGGAAAATGAAACGTGGGCAATAGATTTGGGTGTTAGGGTCGAGCAGGCAAAAGGTACGCAAAAATCTGAAGGAAGTGAGTTTGTAACAGTCTCTACCGATTCTGGTTTAGCCCCTAACCTACAAGTTAATAAAGCCGGTACTGGCCAATTTACTTACGGTGAAGTGTCAACTACTGAAGCGGCATTCTCAGCGGCTGTGCTTTATAAAATGGATGACAAAGACCTTAATCTTTACGCTAATGCGTCACAAGGTTATTTCTTCCCACAACTAAGAAGTATTAAATTCGATAGTGATGGTGAACCACAAAGCTACGAAGGTGAAGATATCACTTTAGCGGCTATTGGTTTTAAATATTTCCCTGATGACTTATACATTGATGCTTCATTTTTTATGGCCAACTTGGATAATAGACGCAATGTTGATTTTGTAAATGATGGCTCTGGCGGCATTGAGGAAGTTGTGACTACGCTTTCAACAGCAACCCAAGGTGCTGAAATAATTGCTCGTTGGAATATTTCTGATGAAATTATTTTAGATGGTAATGTTACTTATCAAAATGCTGAATTCTCAGAAGGTGCTAACGACGGTCTAGAACCGGCAAGACAACCTGAGTTCTCTGGTAATCTTGGTTTAACATACGACAATGGTTTTGTTGATGCACGTGTAGCCGTAAGTTACTTTGGCGATAATTTTGCCAATAACTCCAATACGGTGAAATTAGATAGCCACAGCATTACAACTATTGATATGGGTTATACTTGGGAACTTGCTAATGATTCGCAAATTCGATTGGGCTTAGGCGTGTTTAACGCATTCGACAGTGATGGCATTACTGAAGGCTCTCCACGTCAAGGTAATAACCAAGTTTCTGGCGGAGAATTCTTCGTTGGTCGTCCTATCTTACCTCGTAGAGTAAGCATTACCGCTAGATATGATTTTTAATCGGTAATCGCTAACCTTAGAGCATGTCAATGTTAATTGGCATGCTCTATCTTAATGTAATGTTCACTTTAGGATATACTTTTCATGAATTACTTTGATTACGGTATTATTTGTATTTACCTCTTTTTACTCATCTTTATGGGGTATAAATTACGTGGTCAATCCACTAAATCTGACTACTTTTTAGGTGGGCGTACGGTAGGTTGGAAACCATTAACTTTATCTGTTATGGCTACGCAGCTCTCTGCAATCAGTTTTGTTTCAGCCCCCGCATTTGTTGGTCTAAGAGAAGGTGGCGGCATGCAATGGCTGTCTTATGAACTCGCTGTACCACTTGCGATGATTTTGGTACTAAAAACAGTACTTCCGGTATTATATCGTTCAGGTGTTGTTAGTATTTATGATTATTTAGAACAACGATTTGGTCGCTCTTCTCGCCTATTAATTAGCTTTGTTTTCCAATTTAGTCGAGCATTTTCTACTGGCATTATGATTTATGCAGTATCCCTGATATTAATTGCGACTATGGGGATCACACTTTGGCAATCTATTGTTATTGTTGGTGTTATAACGCTTCTTTATTCATTACAAGGTGGCATGAAGGCGGTGGTCTATGGTGATGCCATCCAAATGGTTATTATTATATTAGGCACTGTCGCTTGTGTTTACTTTGGTCTTAGTAATTTAGGTGGAATCAGCGAGTTAGTTGCTCATGTTGATCATTCTCGTTTGCAAGCTATTAATTTTTCTTCGTATGGAACTGAAGGCGATGGCTTTGGCTTTTTACCGATGGTTTTTGGCGGTATTGTTTTATATGCCTCTTATTATGGTTGTGATCAAACGCAAGCACAGCGCGCCTTATCAGCTAAAAACACCGTTGATTTAAAAAAGATGATGATGGCTAACGGCTTTTTACGATTTCCTATTACGTTACTTTATTGTTTTTCGGGTTTAATTATAGGCACACTAGCCTTAACGGATGCAAACTTCTCTCAGCTGATCCCTGCGGGTAAAAGTGACATGATGATGCCTGTTTTTATTATCAATTATTTACCTCACGGTATGATTGGTTTATTAATTGTTGCTATTTTGTCTGCCGCAATGTCGTCTTTAAGCTCAACAATTAACTCACTATCAGCAGTATCCGTTGAAGATTATTGCCGTATTTTCAATAAAGAACCTGATGATGAAAGTTATATGGCCTATGCAAAATACACGGGGGTATTTTGGGGTGTCGTTACGTTAACACTTTCATTATATGCTGGCGATATTGCCGCTACGGTAATTGAAGCGATCAACAAAGTAGGCTCTGTCTTTTATGGCCCTATTTTAGCAATATTCGTTTTAGCTGTTTTTGATAAACGACTAAGTGCTATTCAAATTAATGTTGGTTTATTAGCGGGTGTTGCCTTTAATATTTATTTATGGCTTTGTGTTCCGCAACTGTTTTGGTTTTGGTGGAATTTAGTGGGTTTACTTGTTACTAGTATAACGGCTTATTTGGTACTGTTTTTTACCCGTAATGTTCGTACTAAATACAACCCCTCATTAACATTACTTTCGAATCAAGATGATATTTTAACCACAAAAGATATTATTATTTTAGTGTCATATTTTGTGTTTATGATTGCCGTCTGTCTTTCTATTCCGATGCTTTTTACTTAAGCAATTTAAATTTATATTGTTCAACTTACTTTAATATATTAGCAAGGCACATTTATGAACTCGTCAAAAACCTTCTTACAAGATATGTTTCACATTGCAGTCAACGAAAGTTTACCGTCTGTCTGCATGCCTAAATACTTGTCCGATATCGATGCAAGTAACGGCTTATGCGTTATTGGTGCCGGTAAGGCATCGGTTGATATGGCCAAAACCATTTATGAATATTTTGGCGAGAAATGTTATGGCACAGTGGTTACTCGTCATGGTTATACCACAGAAAAAAATATTGGTACGATCAAGATATTAACTGCTGGCCATCCAATTCCAGACAGCGATAGTCAAGCTGCAGGTAAAGAAATATTAGCACTTGCCCAAAATACACCCAAAGATATTCCCGTAGTATTTCTTATTTCAGGCGGTGGCTCTGCCTTACTGTCATTACCGATAGATGAAGTCACCTTTGCTGAAAAAATGCAACTCAATAAATTTCTACTGGGTTGTGGTGCTTCTATTAATGAAATAAATGGGGTACGCCAACAGCTATCTAAAGTTAAAGGCGGCAAACTTAGACAAGCAATTAAAGGAGATAGTTACACACTGATTATTTCAGATGTTGTTGGTGATGATCCTAAAATAATTGCCTCAGGTCCAACGGTTGAAAACTCAGCTACAGGTGAGCAAGCCCTATCAACCTTAGTTAAATATGGCTGGCAGCCTATACCGTCAGTGGAAAAAGCGCTGCAGCAAAATGAAGCTAATAAAGTATCAAACATCGACACATCTGATCATAAGCATAAGTTAACTATTATGGCCAATGCACGTCAGTCAATCGATAAGGTCATCGATTCTATTGATCAATCAAGTTGGAAAATCAACGTTATCAACTATGACGAAGTAGGCGATGCCAATGAAGTTGCTAGACAACACGCAGCGCTTGCGTTAGCTGCGTATGAAAGTGGACAAAAAACACTGTTGTTTTCAGGGGGAGAACTGACTGTCACTTTAGCAGAAAATGCTGGACAAGGTGGGCCAAATCAGCAATATATGCTCGCGCTAGCAATTGCCCTTAACGGCGCAAAAAATATCTGTGCTCTAGCCTGTGATACCGATGGTATTGACGGCAGTGACGATATTGCCGGTGCTTACATAGATGAATTTACTTTGGTTCGAGCCCATAAAAAAGGGCTTCAGCCTGAATTATTTTTAATGAAAAATGATTGCTACAACTTCTTTAAACCATTAAATGATTTAATTATCACAGGTCCTACGCATACCAATGTAAACGATTTTAGAGTCATTATGATTGCTCCCTGTTTAGGATAAATTCATTCATGTAATTCAAGCGAACTGGTGTTTAAAAATCACTCTATGGGTTGTAAATGCAGGGGCGCAAAGAATAAAGTTTGAGGACTGACATTCTCGTAACTCTTGCTGTATTATATTCACCTAAATCAAAACAGGGTGCTTTATGCTTTCATCAAAAAATAGTGTTCATTTAAGAAGTGGCTTTTTACTTGGTAAAGGTGGCAAGCTATTTCAAGATGCCGAAAGAGACGTTCTCAAATTAGTGTTTTGGTCAAAAAAAGTCAATCAAAAATCAATTGTGGAAACTACAAAAATTCCACAACAAACGGTATCACGTATGGTAAATAACCTACTGGATAGAGGGGTGCTCCGTCAAACGGATAGAATATCGTCGACATCAAGAGGAAATCCCAGTTTTGATTTAGAAGCGAATCCTTCATTCGCTTACACCTTCGGATTATCTATATTGTTTGACGCCATTGGTATCGCTTTAATGGATTTTGCAGGAAATGTGATCGAAACACGCTTGGAAGAGCTTAAGGACATGAGTATTGAAAATGTCTTATCTCACTCTGAGGTTGTTATTGCCAACATAATTGAAAAAAATCATATTCAAGAATCAAAAATATTGGGAATGGGAGTAGGTATTTCCGGTTTCTTTAGCGCTACGGATGGCAAAATGAACACCCATCATATGATTGAAGAATGGGCAGAAGTAGATATTGCTAAAATTGTCTCAACACGATTTAATTTGTCCACTTGGGTTGTAAATGATGCAACTGGCGCGGCGGCAGGGGAAGGAATCGCAGGTGTCGGCAAGAAATATAAAAATTTCGTTTATTTTTTTATTTCGTCTGCTTTTGGCGGTGGCATCGTATTAAACAATGAATTATTACGTGGCTCTTATGGTAATGCTGGAGAGCTGGGTGATATGTTGCCAGCTAAAATATACTCTCATCCTAATTTGGCTTTATTAAAACGAATTTTGATCAAAAATAACATTGAGGTAAATTCAATCTACGATATGCATAAACATTTTGATGTGGATTGGCCCGGTGTAGACGAGTGGATTTATAAAGTACAAGATTCTCTTGATTTGGTGGCTACGGCTTGTTCTGCATTGCTTGATACTCAAGCCATTGTATTAGGCGGACATATACCTGTTGCCTTGGCAGAAAAATTGATTCCAAGAATTGAAGTGTATGCACAATTTCGTCGCGGAGCTCAACGCCCATTACCAAAAATTGTCACTGCTGGGGTACAGGAAAATCCAGTTGCAGTCGGCGCGTCAAGTCTTCCCCTAAGAGAATTGTGTTTATAAACAACTGACTGAATAGCTCAATAAAATGATGACGGACTTGCTGCCCCCTTTATCATTATCTTTCTTGGAATCTGCAATCATTGTTAAATTTGGTTGTAAGCGTTCAAGTAACCACATTACGACACTCACCCTTTTGGGTAAAGTTAGATACTTTCAAGTGTTCGAAATCAGTGTTAATTATTTTCTAAAGTGAACTTATGCGTTATTGTCCTATGGTTCTGGTTACCTGAAGTTCCAAGCATTACACCCTTATTTAGCATAGTATAACAGGCACCATCAACTGTCTGGTTTGGTGGATCAGGAGTCAGTCACGGTGGTGTTCAACCGGGTTTTTGATGCTATGGCAGGTATGACCACTGCAAGATCATACCTGCCTTTCATATTCTATTTTTTAACTTTAACCATGCCACCATAACGGTCATAAGTAGATTTAATAACGATTTCTCTTTTTCAATTTTATTTGCTACAGTGCTAATGAGTTAAATCAGTATCGATGTGAGGACGACCTCACCGCTCTATTTTTTCAGGGGACGACCCCTAA
>TARA_R110001583_G_scaffold1202_3_pt1 | contig 13496 bp, 10 predicted proteins | sample TARA_R110001583 | Tara Oceans TARA_R110001583 (sample SAMEA4398432) | marine metagenome | biome: Polar Biome; feature: [MES] marine water layer (ENVO:01000295) within the mesopelagic zone...; material: water (ENVO:00002006), including particulate matter (ENVO:01000060) such as...... | reverse complement strand
ACTCTACTCGGTTTAAAAAAAAATGATTTTAAATATTTTCTAATTTATTATTAATGGCAACTTTAATACCTCTGAATAAAATCATAAGTTTTTAAAATCCTTGAAAGTATTTTTGCAGCAATTCTATCAATGACAATGTTATGGACTGACGCTATGTATCTATCTAAAAAAGGACAAAAGTATTATATGCTTAGTTTACCAGCCAAATTTAGAACCGCTATCTTCTTCATCTATTTGTTAGTTGCTCCAGTTAAAAATAGGGATTGAAATTGATTATGGTCTCGGTGCAAGTCTTGCTGTAATAGCATTTAGCACAGTTAAACGAAGCAAAATAAGACAATTAAAATAAATCCTAAAATATAAAAAGCGGAGACTCATTACGAATCTCCGCTTTACTTATATCATAAAATCGATTAAGCTTGCCCAGTTGGTCCAAATCCCATAGGAATAATTTGCCCTTGAGGTCCCTGACCTCCATCTACATTCTTAATAGGCCCATTCATTGATTCGAACTTCTTAATATTATCTTGTAAGGCTAACATTAAACGTTTCGCATGCTCAGGCGTTAAAATAATTCTAGATTTTACATCAGCTTTAGGCACTCCTGGCATTATACGAACAAAGTCAACCACAAACTCAGAGCTAGAATGTGTTATAACTGCTAAGTTTGAATATGTCCCTTGAGCAACTTCTTCACTAAGCTGAATGTCAATTTGATTCCCTTTTTTTTTATCTTCCATTATAAATATTTTTAGTACCGTATCTACAGTTTCATTTGACCTTGGATTGCTAAAATAAGAAAATATATTCGGACTGAGATAAAAAAAAAAGGCTGTTTCAATAAATGAAACAGCCTTTATATTTAGTAAGAGTATGCTTACTCTTGGGTAGATGTTTTAGCAAGAAGTTTTTCGTAATCTTCTTTAGCACCAACTACGATGTCTTTGTAGGCACGTAGACCAGTACCTGCAGGAATTAATTTTCCACAAATAACGTTCTCTTTCAATCCTTCTAAATGATCGATCTTACCGCGAATAGCAGCCTCGTTCAATACTTTAGTTGTTTCCTGGAAAGAAGCAGCTGACATAAAACTCTTAGTTTGAAGAGATGCACGAGTAATACCCTGCAGAATTTGAGTAGAAGTAGCCGCAATAACATCACGTGCAACAACCAACTTCATATCCTTACGCTTCAATACTGAATTCACATCACGTAATTGTCTTGCAGTAACAGTCTGACCAAGTACTAATTCGTTAGAATCACCAGTTTCAATTACAACTTTCTTTCCGAAAATTCCATCGTTTTCAAGCATAAAAAGCTGCTTATCAACAATTTGCTTTTCAAGAAAAACTGTATCACCTGGATCAGAAATAATAACTTTACGCATCATCTGACGTACGATAATCTCAAAGTGCTTGTCATTAATCTTCACACCCTGCATACGATAAACATCCTGTACTTCGTTCACGATATACTCCTGAACTTTTGTTGGACCTTTAATTGCAAGAATATCAGCAGGAGTAGTAGCTCCATCAGATAGTGGCGTACCAGCTCTGATATAGTCACTTTCCTGAACAAGCATTTGTCTAGATAAAGGTACCAAGTACTTCTTCTCTTGACCTGTTCGTGAAGTTACAATAACTTCACGATTACCACGTTTGATTTTACCAAAAGCAATCTCACCATCAATCTCAGAAACAACTGCTGGATTTGATGGGTTACGAGCTTCAAACAACTCAGTAACACGAGGAAGACCCCCAGTAATATCACCCGTTTTACCAACGTTTCTTGGAATCTTTACAACAGATTCACCAGTAGCAATCATATCACCTTCACTTACAGAAACGTGAGCTCCTACAGGTAAATTGTAAGATTTAAGAATTTCACCATTAGAAGCTAAAATTCTAACACTTGCATTCTTAGCCTTATCCTTAGATTCAATAATTACTTTCTCAGCAAAACCAGTTGCTTCATCAGATTCTTCACTAAAAGTAATACCTTCAATCAAGTTCTCAAATGAAATTTTTCCAGAGAATTCAGAGATGATCATGGCATTATAAGGATCCCACTCACAAATTAATTTCCCCTTAGAAACGTCAGCACCATCCTTAGTATACAGTTTAGAACCGTAAGGGATAGAATGTGTTGATACTGCTATATTAGTATTCTTATCAACGATACGTAATTCAGCCAAACGACCAATTACAACATCGTATTTTTTACCATCTTCAGTCGTATGCTCAACAGTTCTAAGTTCATCGAACTCAGCGAAACCATCGTATTTAGATACAACATTGTTTTCTGCAGAAACGTTACCCGCTGTACCCCCTACGTGGAAAGTACGAAGAGTTAACTGTGTACCTGGTTCACCGATTGACTGTGCAGCAATAACACCAACAGCTTCACCTTTTTGAACCAACTCACCACTAGCAAGGTTACGTCCGTAACATTTAGCACAAACACCTTTACGAGCTTCACAAGTTAATACAGAACGAATCTCAACAGTTTCAACTGGAGAACCTTCAATAGCCTCTGCAATTCCTTCTGTAATTTCTTCTCCTGAAGCAACTAGAAGTTCTCCGGTTAATGGATGATAGATATCATGAACTGCTGTACGTCCCAAAATTCTTTCGAATAGAGAAGCAACAACATCTTCTTGATTCTTAATTGCTGAAGCAGAAAGACCTCTTAAAGTACCACAATCAGGTTCGTGGATAATAACGTCTTGTGCAACATCAACCAAACGACGAGTTAAGTAACCCGCATCAGCCGTTTTAAGAGCCGTATCCGCAAGACCTTTACGAGCACCGTGAGTAGATATAAAGTACTCTAGTACAGAAAGACCTTCCTTAAAGTTAGAAAGAATTGGATTTTCAATAATCTGACCACCTTTAGCACCAGATTTCTGAGGCTTGGCCATCAGACCACGCATACCACCCAACTGACGAATCTGCTCTCGTGATCCACGAGCTCCAGAATCAAGCATCATGTAAACAGAGTTGAAACCTTGATTGTCGGTCTCTAACTGAGTCATTAATGTTTGAGTCAAGTTAGCATTTACATGCGTCCAAATATCAATAATCTGATTGTAACGTTCGTTGTTAGTAATGAATCCCATATTATAGTTATTCTTTACTTCTTCAACTTGCGCATAACCATCAGCTACCATTGCATCTTTTTCTGCAGGAACCTGAACGTCAGAAAGGTTAAAGGATAATCCACCTTCAAAAGCCTGACGGTAACCTAAGTTTTTAATATCATCAAGAAATTTAGCTGTCAAATGAACACCACACTTCTTATAAACGTCTCCAATGATATCACGAAGAGCTCTCTTCGTAATCAACTGATTTAAAAATCCGGCATCTTTAGGTGTATGCTGATTCATAATGATACGCCCCATAGTTGTCTCAACAATAGTGTCAACTAATTCGTCATTCTCATTAAGATCTTTTACTTTCACTTTAATCTTAGCGTGAAGATCAACTGCTTTTTCGTTAAAAGCAATCATTGCCTCTTCAGCAGAGTAGAAAGTAATACCTTCACCTTTACAACCTGTACGTTCTTTAGTAATGTAGTATAAACCAAGTACCATATCCTGAGAAGGAACAGTAATTGGAGTACCATTCGCTGGATTCAGAATATTGTGAGAACACAACATTAACATCTGAGCCTCAAGAACAGCTTCATTACCTAAAGGTAAGTGAACAGCCATCTGGTCACCATCAAAGTCGGCATTGAAACCGGTACATGCAAGAGGGTGTAGACGAATCGCTTTTCCTTCAATTAATTTTGGTTGGAAAGACTGGATACCCAAACGGTGAAGAGTTGGAGCACGGTTAAGTAGCACTGGATGTCCTTTCAATACATTCTCAAGAATATCCCAAACCACAGGATCTTTACGATCTACGATTTTCTTAGCCGACTTAACGGTCTTTACAATTCCACGCTCAATAAGCTTACGAATAACGAAAGGCTTATAAAGTTCAGCTGCCATATCCTTAGGGATACCACACTCGTGCATTTCCAAATCTGGACCTACAACAATTACCGAACGAGCAGAATAGTCAACACGCTTACCCAATAGATTCTGACGGAAACGACCTTGCTTACCTTTCAATGAATCTGAAAGAGATTTCAAAGGACGGTTATTTTCTGTCTTAACCGCATTAGATTTACGTGAGTTATCAAATAGTGAATCAACAGCCTCTTGAAGCATACGTTTCTCATTACGTAAGATTACTTCTGGAGCTTTGATTTCAATTAGTCTTTTAAGACGATTGTTACGGATAATTACACGACGATAAAGGTCATTTAAATCCGAAGTTGCAAAACGACCACCATCCAAAGGTACCAAAGGACGTAATTCTGGTGGAATTACTGGAACAACTTTAACAACCATCCATTCAGGCTTATTCACTTCCTTAGAATCACGGAAAGCACCAACAACTTGAAGACGTTTCAAAGCTTCGTTTTTACGTTGCTGTGAAGTCTCAGTGTTAGCCTTGTGACGTAACTCATAAGATAATGAATCAAGATCTAAACGAGAAAGTAAACTGCAAAGTGCATCAGCACCCATTTTTGCAATAAACTTATTTGGATCTTCATCATCAAGATGTTGATTTTCAGTTGGAAGTTCTTCCAGAATATCTAGATACTCTTCTTCTGTTAGAAAATCAAGATAATTGATACCATCAGCAGCTTTTACACCTGCGTTAATTACGACATAACGCTCGTAATAAATAATAGTATCTAGTTTTTTTGTTGGTAAACCTAAAAGGTAACCAATTTTATTTGGCAACGATTTAAAATACCAAATATGCGCTACAGGCACAACCAATTGGATGTGTCCCATACGCTCTCGGCGTACTTTTTTCTCGGTTACCTCAACACCACATCGGTCACAAACAATACCACGATAACGGATACGCTTGTATTTACCACAGTGACACTCATAATCCTTAACAGGACCGAAAATTCTTTCACAGAATAAACCGTCACGTTCTGGCTTATAAGTACGATAGTTGATGGTTTCAGGCTTTAAAACTTCACCACTGGATCTTTCTAAGATCTCTTCAGGAGAAGCAAGACTGATAGAGATTTTTGTAAAATTACTCTTTACTTTGTTATCTCTTCTGAATGCCATATATTGAAAATTAGGATATTAACAAATTGATTCATGAAAAGAGAATGCCGGAAGAACCAACATTCACTTTCTATATAAGGCTTATACTAATTTAACGCTCAAGCCAAGACCTCTAAGTTCGTGTAATAACACATTTAGAGATTCAGGAATACCTGGAGCTGGCATAGGTTCACCTTTAACGATAGCTTCATAAGCTTTCGCTCTACCCATTACATCATCCGACTTAATAGTCAAGATTTCCTGTAGAACATGAGCAGCACCAAAGGCCTCAAGAGCCCATACTTCCATCTCTCCAAAACGCTGACCACCAAACTGAGCCTTACCACCAAGTGGTTGCTGAGTAATCAGAGAATAAGGACCAATAGAACGCGCGTGCATCTTATCATCTACCATGTGTCCTAGTTTCAGCATGTAGATAACACCAACCGTAGCAGGCTGATCAAATCGTACACCAGTACCTCCATCATGAAGGTAAGCTTTACCGAAAGCAGGAACACCAGCTTTGTCAGTATATGCAGTAATTTCGTCTAGACTTGCACCATCGAAAATCGGTGTTGCAAACTTCAACCCTAACTCAATACCAGCCCATCCAAGAACGGTTTCGAAAACCTGTCCAAGGTTCATACGAGATGGTACACCAAGTGGATTTAAGCAAATATCTACAGTAGTTCCATCCTCAAGGAATGGCATATCTTCCTGACGAACAACACGAGAAATAATACCTTTATTACCGTGACGACCTGCCATTTTATCACCAATCTGAAGCTTACGTTTTTTAGCAACATAAATTTTAGCCATTTGGATGATACCTACAGGCATTTCATCTCCGATAGTAACGTTGTATTTTTTACGTTTACTTGCACTATCAAGTTCTTTGTACTTAATAACGTAGTTATGCAGTAAGGTCTTAATAGTTTGATTCTTTTCCTTATCAGTTGTCCACTTATTAGGGTCAACTTGTAAGTAATTAATCTCCATTAATAATTTCTGAGTAAACTTAACACCTTTAGGAATCAAGTCAACGCTTAAATAATCCTTAACACCTTGAGAAGTTTTACCATTACAGATCGTAAACAATTTCTCTACCAGAAGATTGGCTAGATTAGTAACAGTTGTATCAAACTCTTCATCAAGTTTCTGCAGTATTGGCTTATCAGTTTGTTTCGACTTACGATCGCGTACAGCACGAGAGAATAACTTCTTCTCAATCACAACACCACGAAGTGAAGGTGAAGCCTTAAGAGATGCATCTTTTACATCACCTGCTTTATCACCGAAAATTGCTCGTAGCAATTTCTCTTCTGGAGAAGGATCAGATTCTCCTTTAGGAGTAATCTTACCGATAAGGATATCGCCTGGTTCAACATTTGCACCAATGCGAATCAAACCATTTTCATCAAGGTTACGTGTAGCTTCTTCACTTACGTTAGGAATATCAGAAGTTAATTCTTCCATTCCACGTTTTGTGTCACGTACTTCAAGAGTGTATTCATCAACGTGAATTGAAGTAAATACATCATCCTTAACAATACGCTCAGAAATTACAATCGCATCCTCATAGTTATAACCTTTCCAAGGCATAAATGCCACTTTAAGATTACGACCTAGTGCTAACTCACCAGACTGAGTACCATATCCATCAGTTAGGATTTGTCCCTGAACTAACTTATCACCTTTAGCAACAATTGGCTTAAGGTCAATAGTAGTTCCCTGGTTAGTTTTTTGATATTTTGGTAAATTGTAAGTGACAACATTTGATTCAAAACTAACAAATGCTTCATTTTCGCTTCTTTCGTAAGCAATTACAATTTTAGTTGCATCAACAAATTCAACAACACCATCTCTTTTAGCGACAATCATAGTACGTGAATCTTTAGCAACATTTGCTTCAAGACCAGTACCTACAACTGGAGATTCAGGTTTGATAAGAGGAACAGCTTGACGCATCATATTAGATCCCATCAAAGCACGGTTGGCATCATCATGTTCTAGGAACGGAATCAAAGAAGCCGCTATAGAAGCAATCTGGTTTGGCGCAACGTCCATCAAGTCCAAGTTCTCAATCTCTTCGAATGGGAAGTCACCATCTTTACGTGATTTTGCTTTAGCATTAACAAATGAACCATCATCATTCAATGGAGCATTAGCTTGAGCAATAATCAATCCTTCTTCTTCCTCAGCTGAACGATAACCTACACCTGCGTTACTTAAATCAACTTTTCCTTCAACAACCTTACGGTATGGTGTTTCAATAAACCCTAGATCATTAATCTTAGCGAATACACATAAAGAAGAAATCAAACCAATATTTGGTCCCTCTGGTGTTTCAATAGGACATAAACGACCATAATGAGTATAGTGAACGTCTCGAACCTCGAAACCTGCTCTCTCACGAGACAGACCACCTGGTCCAAGAGCTGACATTCTTCTTTTATGAGTTACCTCAGCAAGTGGATTCGTTTGATCCATAAACTGAGACAATGCATTTGTTCCGAAGAATGAATTGATAACTGAAGATAAAGTCTTCGAGTTAATCAAATCAATAGGAGTAAATACCTCATTGTCACGCACATTCATTCTTTCACGAATAGTACGAGCCATACGAGCTAAACCAACTCCAAATTGACTATATAATTGTTCCCCTACTGTACGAACACGACGGTTACTCAAGTGGTCAATATCGTCCACATCAGTACGCGCATTCAATAACTTAATAAGGTACTTAATAATCTCAATAATATCTTCTTTGGTCAATACTTTAGTATCCCTATCAGTATTTAGACCTAATTTCTTGTTAATTCTGTAACGACCAACATCACCTAAATCGTAACGCTTATCAGAAAAGAACAACTTATCAATTACATCACGAGCTGTAGCCTCATCTGGTGGCTCAGAGTTTCTTAATTGACGATAGATATGAAGAACTGCTTCTTTCTCAGAGTTACAAGGGTCTTTCTGCAACGTATTATAAATAATTGCATAGTCAGCAAGATTTTGCTGCTCCTTGTGTAATAAGATAGTCTTAGCACCTGATTCAAGAATTTCTTCAATGTGTTCTGGTTCAACTATAGTTTCTCTATCGATAATAACTTCGTTACGTTCGATAGAAACAACCTCTCCTGTATCCTCATCTACGAAGTCTTCAATCCAAGATTTAAGAACACGAGCGGCAAGTTTACGACCGATAACTTTTTTAAGTCCGGTTTTTGAAACTTTAATTTCATCAGCGAGATCAAAAATCTCAAGAATATCTTTATCGCTTTCAAAACCAATCGATCTTAATAGAGTGGTTACAGGAAGCTTTTTCTTACGGTCGATATAAGCATACATAACATTATTAATGTCAGTAGCAAACTCAATCCATGATCCTTTAAAAGGAATAATACGGGCAGAATATAACTTGGTTCCGTTGGTATGTAAACTTTGTCCGAAGAATACACCTGGTGAACGGTGAAGTTGAGATACAACAACACGCTCTGCTCCATTGATAACGAAAGTACCTTTTTCAGTCATGTAAGGTACAGTTCCAAGATATACATCCTGAATTACTGTATCAAAATCCTCATGCTCTGGATCAGTACAATATAGCTTTAGTTTAGCCTTAAGGGGCACACAGTAACTAAGGCCTCGTTCAATGCATTCTTCGATGGAGTAACGTGGTGGATCAACAAAATAGTCAAGAAATTCCAATACAAAATTATTACGCGTATCGGTAATTGGAAAATTCTCGCTAAATACCTTAAATAATCCTTCGCTCTTTCTGTTTTCAGAAATTGTTTCCAACTGAAAAAAGTCTTGAAAAGATTTTAATTGTACTTCCAAAAAGTCAGGATATAAAAACTGATTCTTATTTGAAGCAAAACTAATTCTTTGACTAATAGTATTTGAAGACATTTACTTAAAATTAATTGAACCTAAACAATAATAAACAACAAAAAGGCTTAGAGTATCATATAATGATACTCTAAACCATAATAACCTTATTTGAAGGTCTTAGCGATTCTATTTAAGTTCAACTTCAGCTCCAGCCTCTTCTAATTGTGCTTTTAATGCTTCAGCTTCTTCTTTAGAAACTTTTTCTTTCAATGGAGCTGGTGCAGCGTCAACTGCAGCCTTAGCATCCTTAAGTCCAAGACCAGTTAATTCTTTAACTAATTTCACAACAGCTAGTTTAGAACCACCTGCAGCTACAAGAATTACGTCGAATTCAGTTTGCTCAGCAGCAGCACCTTCAGCATCTCCGCCTGCAACAACTACAGCAGCAGCAGCTGGCTCGATTCCGTACTCATCTTTTAAGATTTGAGCTAATTCACTTACTTCCTTAACAGTCAAATTAACTAATTCTTCTGCAAACTTTTTTAAATCTGCCATTTTGGTTGATTTTTAAAATTTAAATACTCTAAATATATTACTCTTTCTCTGATACTTCTTCTTCAGTATCTTCACCCTTACCATTTTCTAAAGCAGAAATTACTTTCTGAATTGGAGACTGCAATGCTGCAATAATGTCACCAATTAATTCTTCCTTAGACTTAATAGCTACAAGTGTGTCTAACTCGCCTTCGCCAATATAAACAGCTCCCTCTACGAAAGCTCCTTTAAGCGCTGGTTTGTCAGTACCTTTACTGAATTCTTTGATTAGCTTAGCAGGAGTATTTCCCACATCTGAAAGCATAAGAGATGTTGCACCCTTAAGTATTCCAGTCAAATCATTGCACTCAACTTCTGCTCTTTCTAAAGCTTTATGAAGTAAAGTATTTTTTACAACAATCATTTTGATCTGCTTCCCAAAACAAGCTCTACGTAAAGCAGAAGTTGATTCAGCATTCATTCCTGAAGTGTCAGCTAGATAAAAGTGATTTGATGCGTTGATTTGTTCTGTCAAGCTATCAATAATCTGAATTTTGTCTTCCTTTTTCATGATTACCAAGGTCTCGATTAAAAAATAATTTGATTAGTCAATAAGTGATTTAGGATCAATTTGAATCCCTACACTCATTGTACTTGACAGGTATACACTCTTGATGTAAGTCCCTTTTGCTGCAGATGGCTTCAATTTGTTGATAATACCTACGAATTCCATAGCATTATCTTTGATTTTATCTGCTTCAAAAGATACCTTAGCAACTGATGAATGAATAATACCATATTTATCGACCTTGAAATCTATCTTACCAGCTTTAACTTCGTTAACAGCTTTTGCAATGTCCATAGTTACAGTACCGCTTTTAGGGTTTGGCATTAAACCACGTGGGCCTAATACACGTCCTAGTGCACCTACTTTAGCCATAACAGTTGGCATTGTAATGATAACATCAATATCAGTCCATCCTGCTTTGATCTTAGTAATATATTCGTCAAGACCAACAAAGTCAGCACCTGCTGCTTTAGCTTCTTCTTCCTTATCAGGAGTACAAAGAACCAAAACACGAACATTCTTACCAGTACCATGAGGTAGAGTTACCACGCCACGAACCATTTGATTCGCTTTTCTAGGGTCAACTCCTAAGCGGACATCCATATCCACTGAAGCATCAAATTTAGTTGTAGTAATCTCCTTAACCAATGCTGCTGCTTCGTCGATAGTATAGATCTTATCTGCCTCGACTTTTTCTAAAGCTAACTTTCTATTCTTTGTTATACTCATTTTAAATGCAGTATTAAAAATTATTGATTAAGCGGACTATCACCTGAAATAGTGACACCCATACTTCTTGCTGTTCCAGCTACCATACTCATGGCGCTCTCTACTTCAAAAGCATTCAAATCTTTCATCTTTCCTTCTGCGATAGAACGTACTTGTTCCCAAGTAATTGATCCAACCTTAATACGGTTAGATTCCGCAGAACCTGATTTCAATTTTGCAGCTTCTAAAATTTGAACAGCAACAGGAGGAGTTTTCGTAATGAATTCGAAAGAACTATCACTATAAACAGTGATTACAACTGGAATAACTTTCCCAGCCATATCTTGAGTTCTTGCATTGAATTGCTTACAAAAATCCATAATATTAACTCCCTTAGCACCTAATGCTGGTCCTACTGGAGGTGAAGGATTTGCAGCACCACCTTTGATCTGCAATTTTATTAATCCTGCTACTTCTTTAGCCATAGTTTTACTTTTCTAAAGGTTTTTTATTCTTTTTCTACTTGCATGAAACTTAATTCAAGAGGCGTTTTACGTCCGAAGATCTTAACCATAACTTTAAGTTTTCTCTTCTCTGCATTTACCTCTTCTATCACACCAGTAAAACCATTAAATGGTCCATCATTCACATTTACCGACTCGCCAACAAAATAAGGAATACTAATTTCCTCATCTTTATTAGTAAGTTCGTCAACCTTACCCAAAATACGATTCACTTCTGATTGTCGCAATGGAGATGGGTCGCCGCCTTTAGTATCCCCCAGGAAGCCAATCACATTCGTAACACTACGAAGGATGTGAGGGATTTCGCCTGTCAATGCAGCTTCGATTAAAACATAGCCTGGTAAGAAAATTCTTTCCTTGCTTATTTTTTTACCGTTGCGCACCACAAACACTTTTTCGGTTGGTATGAGAACCTGTGATACGTAATCCTGAAGTCCAAGATTAGAAATCTCACTTAAGATATACTCTTGGACTTTTTTTTCTTTTCCTCCTACAGCCCGTAGAACATACCATTTTTTGTCAATTTCAGCCATCTTAAAATTTCAGTGATTAGTAAAACATACTATATACTGTGTCCATCAAACCCTTGAATCCAAAATCCATTATGGAAATTGCAGTTGCAATAATTGCTGAAGCTATCATTACTACGATAGCACTGCTTTGAAGTTCAGGCCATGATGGCCACGATACTTTCTGTGTAAGTTCGTTATAAACGTCTTTAATATAATTTACTAATTTCATGTGCTTACAATTAAAGTTTTATTAATTCACATGGAAGTTGCCTCACAGTCTAAATAAATCCAGTTTGTGAGACTTATTTTATAAGACAAAATATCCTTTAGCACGGGTGGAGAGACTCGAACTCCCGACACCTGGTTTTGGAGACCAGTGCTCTGCCAACTGAGCTACACCCGTAAAGAAGAGTGATTCGAAAACGAATCACTCTTTATATGTAAATTACTCTACAATTTCAGTAATCTGACCTGCACCTACTGTTCTACCACCCTCACGGATAGCGAAACGTAGACCCAAAGAACAAGCTACTGGAGTAATCAATTCAACATTGATAGTAACGTTATCACCTGGCATTACCATTTCAACACCTTCTGGAAGAGTAATCTCACCAGTTACATCAAGAGTTCTAATATAGAACTGAGGACGGTATTTATTATGGAATGGAGTGTGACGTCCACCTTCTTCTTTTTTCAATACATAAATCTCAGCCTTAATCTTAGTATGAGGTGTAATTGTCTTAGGGTGACAAATAACCATACCACGCTTAATAGCTGACTTTTCAATACCTCTCAACAAGATACCTACGTTGTCTCCAGCTTGACCTTCATCAAGAATCTTACGAAACATCTCAACACCAGTGCAAACCGTTTTCATTCCTTCAGCACCAAGACCGATGATTTGAAGCTCTTCACCAGTCTTTACAATACCAGTTTCGATACGACCCGTAGCAACAGTTCCTCGACCAGTAATAGAGAATACATCCTCGATAGGCATCAAGAAAGGCTTCTCAACATCACGTGGAGGAAGTGGAATCCAAGTATCAACAGCTTCCATAAGCTCCATGATCTTATCTTCCCACTCAGGCTCACCATTCAATCCACCAAGAGCAGATCCAGCAATGATAGGCGTATTATCACCATCAAATTCGTAGAATTCTAAAAGCTCGCGCATTTCCATTTCTACCAACTCAAGCATCTCTTCATCGTCAACCATGTCAACTTTGTTCAAGAAAACTACCATTTTAGGTACGTTTACCTGACGAGCTAAAAGGATGTGCTCGCGAGTCTGAGGCATAGGACCATCAGTAGCAGCACAAACTAGGATTGCACCGTCCATTTGAGCAGCACCAGTAACCATGTTTTTTACGTAGTCAGCGTGACCTGGACAATCAACGTGAGCGTAATGACGATTAGCAGTTGAATACTCAACGTGAGCAGTGTTAATAGTAATACCTCTTTCTTTTTCCTCTGGAGCATTATCGATAGAATCGAAAGATGCTACATCGCAAAAACCTCTTTTTGCCAACACAGTTGTAATAGCAGCAGTTAAAGTAGTTTTACCGTGGTCAACGTGACCGATAGTACCAATATTTACGTGTGGTTTTGACCTATCAAAATGTTCTTTAGCCATAACTCGAAAAGTTAATTAATGATTAGACAACAATTAAAACAATATTTTATATTTTCTT
>TARA_R110001583_G_scaffold48733_5_pt1 | contig 13506 bp, 13 predicted proteins | sample TARA_R110001583 | Tara Oceans TARA_R110001583 (sample SAMEA4398432) | marine metagenome | biome: Polar Biome; feature: [MES] marine water layer (ENVO:01000295) within the mesopelagic zone...; material: water (ENVO:00002006), including particulate matter (ENVO:01000060) such as...... | reverse complement strand
TTAATTACAATTTAATTTACTGCTTCGATTGAATGTAAAATTCAGTTGGTGTGAATCCACAGAAGCTCACATTATAATTAGCTACTCTTCATCATTTTTATGCAGATTAAGTTAATATCTTTCGCTAATCAAAATAGCGGTAAGACTCACCACTAAATCCCAGCTCACTAAAATATCTGAATGCACTTTTCCCCATAAAAAAGCACCTAACCTAAACTAACTGCTTATGCACCATAATATTACTCCGATATTGCATCTAATACATTTTACCATTAACGTATTACATACTTAGCGGTGTAGCGCACAGACGAAAAAACATAATTAGTCCAAGTTATCAATAACCATCACGTTCCTTGATTCATGGACTCATTTATTGGAGAATTTAGTGACTGCAGCTTGCACCTCACCGGCGACCAATCATTTATTAAACTATTTACCTAAACTTGAGCGTCAGTGGTTTCTTGAAGATTGCACGTCAGTAGAACTAGTGTTTGGCGAAACACTTAATATTGCTGAAGAGTCCATAAAATATGTTTATTTTCCACTAACTGGCTTTATCTCATTACTCGTAGAGGTTGCCGAAAAACAGTCCTTAGATATGGGGTTAATTGGTAATGAGGGCATGCTGGGTGCCACGCTTGCTCTTGAAAATCCAAAGGCACCACTGAAGTCGATAGTCCAATGCTCAGGGAATGCCTTGCGAATGGATGCCACAATATTTCACCACCGAGTAAAAAACAATCTAGTGGTAAGAAAATTGATACACAATTATATCTATGTGATGATGCAACAACTTGCTCAAACTGGCGCATGTAATAATTTTCATGAAGTCAAACAACGACTTGCTCGATGGCTATTAATGACACAGGATCGTACTAATTCAGATCATCTTCAGTTAACCCATCAGTTTTTAGCGAAAATGTTGGGTGTACGCCGTAGCGCTGTTACTATTGCGGCAGGTTACTTACAACATCAAGGGATTATAAGCTATAACCGCGGACAGATAAAAATATTGTCCAGACAAGGACTCGAAAAATTATCCTGTCAATGCTATTTTGCATCTGTTAATGCTTACCAAAAGACATTAGCCATTTCTAAATAGATACGGATAAACCTATCAAATTTCTAAAGTCCCTACTTACCACCTAACCAACTTTTCAACTACGCTTTCAATTACAAGTTAATTGAGAGTTTTTAAATGACAAAAAGTAAGCTGTACTGTTTAAGCATAAAGCCAATATTTGTTGAGCATAAGATTGTGCATGGCTCGTTACTTCCGATGCCTTTGTATAGTTTATTCATTAATCAGCTGTGTTAACTCATTGATAGATGTTTTAAATCAGCATCAATTAACTGAAGTGAGTAAAAAAATTACCGGCATCACTTGGTTTTTCGAGCTTAACAATCGATATCATATCGACATACCTACTTATATTCATGTCACGGAATCAAGAGTTTACTTTACAGGTTACTTACCGCCCTATAAGCAAAAGTACTTCAGAACATCTGAAGTTCCTCTTGATGTAATACTCGATAGTGGCCGTGAATTTAAACCGATAAACTTAGCGAATCTGCAATTGCCTTTTGCTAAAGCAATAGCTTCAGAGCTTGAGGTTCAACAAACTAAATTTGAAAAAATAAATGATCGTTATTACACACTAGATGAAGCTATTGAGTTGACGATGGAAGAGCTAAGTAAAAAATTACTTTACCGAATTTTTGGATTAACAATAGGTGACTGGATTTGTACTGACTCATCTTGGCATGAAGGGAGAAAAGTTCATCTAAGGATAGAGCGTGTAGATTACTATTCCAATGAAATAATTTTGTCAGGCCCTATCATCACTCAAAAAGGTGAAGTGGGTAAACGAGAAGAGTCTATTCGAATTAATCTATGCAAGGGATCTGATGATGAACATAAATAAGCTCATTCAATAAATAGAGCGAAGAAAATTCGTAGAGCCCTTCCCTATCATCAACAAGAAATTAGCGGAGTTAATGTCAGTGATAAAGAACTTCCTCAGGTTTTGAAAACAATTAAGTTACTCTTCAAGCAGTTTAAATTAAATGAATTCGATATTAAAATTAACCATTGGGGCGAAGTGGTTGTGATTGAGCCCTACCAACAAATAAAAGTTATTTTATCTGTCGGTTATTTTGAGCAAGAGCATAGAATTTCTTCAGTAAGGAAAAGGCTAAAAGTCTGTGACTACTTCAATGTTAGTTCGCTCGATTTTCATAACAAAAAAAATTGCTGATAAGAATAAAGGCTGCCAGGGTTAATACTAAATGGCGAGAGCATAGTTTTTCTGATGTTGAAAACGGAAAAATTCTAGCTGAAACGATTGCAGAACAAATCATTGAAATAACTTCATCACTTGTTTCAACAACAAGGTTTGATCCTTACAAAAATTTTGGTCAAGTTACCATTGAAGATATATTAGCGATCGCAAGATATGGTTCCGCGTTATACGGTAGAGAAACAGTGCTGTTTTTTCTTGTGAGAGACAAAGATGCTTTATCCTACCCACAAAAGATTATCATTGATAAAAGTGAAATAAAAATAGCAAACCTTAATGGTTTTACTAGGAGTTATTTTTTAAATAGAAAAGCGATTAAATTACTTGGCTGGTTACCAATTAATTTTGAAGGTGAAGAAATCATTTTAAAGCGTTAAATTTGTCTTTCATATCCATCGATTCATAGTCGGTGAATGTGACAGAGAATATTAGATGTTACGAGCGATTTTACTACCCTGTAGCGAAGTTGATCTTGAACGAGATAAATAAAAATTATTTTAAGTGTTTTTTTAAGTGACTATTCACTCTAATAAAATAATTTATGTTTCCTATTTAAATTGCCGGTAACGATTCATCTAGTAAAAAAATGACAATAAAATATCTTATAAGTTAGCACCTCGAAAAAGAGAAACTATTTAACTTTGTTTGCTATGGATACAAAGTTTATTATTACCCGTGAATAAAAAATATCGCCATTGAGTATTAACTCTAAATCCTTTCTCAAATGTTATGTTCTGACACTGGTATGACCGTTACTCAAAAGCGTTAACAAGAGGGATTTCCAAACCGTTACTCGGACGTTTTTAAAAAGCGTTACTCGGACTTTGGATCGGTCTAAGTAACGGGGGGAGTGATCCAAAACAACCCAATATTTTGAGGCTTTGAAATAAAGAACTATTGGTTTGAGTATTTAGAACTTTTTTAAGCCTTATTAGTCTTATCACCAGGACGAGCATAAACCACTATTGAAAAGTTGAAGTTAACATCAATAATGTATCCAAGGCTCCATAAGATAATTTTATATTACCTCTATCGATAACCAAATCTATCAGTAACATGTGCAATAGTCATAACCTAAGTAGTTACAGAAAGCAGTAAAACTTACTCTATCTTAGACCTAAATATTCATCAAATACATTTAACAAAAATAATTTCCGTTTAATATTATTCTTGATCAAACTGCGATATTTACTGTGGGATTGTTAAATATCAGGCCAATCGATTACTCAATATATGTTAGATATCTGCATTAACATTACACTATTTTGTAGTGAGTTTATTACTTATAACTCGGCTTTTCAGCTAAAATAAAATGACTTTTCAGGCTATTAAATGGTTAGTTTTTCAATACGTTTTATTAAGGTTTAGTAGCCATTTTTCCCACGAAATCAGTGCACTTAATTTTTCTTTTTGGTAATCATACCTGTCATAATGACGTGAAGAAACGTCTTGTAAAGCATGGTTCTGAAGTCTATCTCTCACTGATTTTTCAACTCCTAACTCCCCCATTTTTGTCTTAATAGTTCGACGAAAATCTTTAGGCTGGAATGGATTTACACTCTGTTGTTTACAGTAATTTCTGATAGCTTGTGCCACTGTTGATGTTGGCATTGGTTCATTTAAATTATACTTTTTAGGAAATAAAAGCTTACCTTCACCAGTCAAATCCGATAGCTCTTCTAGCTGTGTGATTGCTGATTCAACTAGAGGAACAAGGTGAATCTTTTTATTCTTTGACACGTTGCTTTGTATCGTCCAAACTCTATTTTCAAAGTCAATATCTGACCACCGTGCAACTGATAACTCAAATGGTCTTTGCCCACCTGTAACTAGTAATAATTTGATAAATGTTGCAACCTGAATAGAGAAGTGATTGCCACTTAGGTTATGTAGGAGAGCCGCGACTTCTTCCGTTGAAAGCACTCTATCTCGAGCTTTTTCTGCAGATGATTGACGGGGTATAGATGCGACTGGATTACGATCTATATTATACTTCTCGCCTCTATGTTGATAGCGAGGATCGTGATCAAATTTGATACCGAAATTGAATGCAGCCATGATATATGATCGCACTCTATTAGACTGAACCTCTGCTCCTCTTTGTATCAATCTACCTAAAATTTTACATACATCATTAGAAGTGACTTTCGAAGCTTCAATTAATAAAAGTGACTTCATATTGGCTAACAATTCATGTTTTACTTGTTTAAATGTTCGCTTACTTTCTCGTTTCATATGGCTTGTATAATCGGCAATTAGTTCTGCAACAGTCCCCGTTTTTTCTATACATTGCAGTTCAACTTCTTTTAATAACCTTTGTTCTTTTTGATACTGCTTAAGGCTCTTTTCGCCATGTAAACTTTGAATAATCTTAGCCAAGTCACGCATTTTTTCACGTGCATTGGCTAGTGTTAATCCAATAGAATCATCACAAGAATACCTACCGAGCACAGTAAATTCTCGTCTACCTTTATAGCGTTGGAGGACTCTAAAAATCATTGTTCCGGATGGGTTTATATTTAAATAGAGAGATCCTGTACCACGAGGTAAGTCTTCAACGGACACTAAAATATCATACTGATTATTTCGCTCTAATATTCCCTTAAAAGACTTAACTAACGCTTCAATATCTTGCTTTTTATCTATTCGCATAATCACCTCAGACTTACCGTACAAAATTTATAAACGCGAGTTTTACGCCATATTTCTAATGTCATCAGCAATACTATCTATGGTAAATGATAGTTTTTTAGGGGAAAATTTTGACAATAGTTCAAGCACTTCAATCTTCCTTTTTTTATTAAAAACTGTATTGGTATCCTCGGTTTTTTTTAACTGTGGAAGCTCAACAACACCTTTAATTTTAGTAAATTTATTGCTCGGTATTCTGCTTAAGATTTCTGTTCGCATTATTGAAATATGGCTAGGGTAATCGAAGCCAAAACGAACTATATTTTTAGCAATGGAGTGAACAAATACCTCACCTTCTCCCAAACTGAATGTATCCCCTTCAATAAGCCTAACTGTCTTAATTAAGCCTTCTTGCAAATGAATATCCACATGCACCGCTGAATTCATTATATGGACAACTTCTAACAAATCAGACCCGATCAAAATTGACTCCAAACGCTTTCTTGATAATGACAACATAATTAATACTCCATAATATTTAAAACAAACGTACACCAATTGATGTACATTCAATTTATTACACAGCACATCGAATGTCAACCATTAGGTGTACATATTGATAACAATATAAATTTAGTAACGAATACCCAAAGGTGTACAATAGATCTTTAACCTGTTACCATGTCAACCATTAGGTGTACAAAATGAATGCTAAATATAGTCAATGGAATGAGCTATTAGATGAAGCAAAAATTGCTCACAATGTAAAAAGTGATGCAGCTCTCGCAAAATTACTTGGCAAAACTCGAAGCCATATATCAGCTGTAAGAGTCGGTGATAAAAACCTGTCAATTGAAACCGCTGAAAAGTTATTTACACTACTTGGTTTAGATATCAATGATTATATTCATAAGATATTTATGCCCATTAGAAATGAAAAGAGCAAAGAAAGGCTTGAACCACAAATTAAAGAACTCAGAACTACTTTACTTGAGCGTTCAGGAGGTATTTGTGAGTTATGTGAAAAGACGATGAACTTTAACTTACCTGATGGTTCACCGTATATAGAGCTCGCATATATTGAACAAGATGCCAGTGATGATAAGTATCAAGCGTGTAACTTTGCGGCACTCTGCCCTAATTGCCACAAGCTTCTACATTTACTCAAAAGAGATATCGACATAGATAAACTATTAAAGAAGATCAAATAGCCAAAGAATTACTTAGCTTATAAACAATTGAAATTTTCTCATAAATACTATAAATACTTCATTTATAAATTAATTGAAAATAATTGAGAATAGTCAAAAAATTAAGCTAACATAACCTACCAGCCCAGCAGTTTTGAAACAGGAGGTTTCAATGGGAAGGTTAGTAACAATAGTGGAATACAGGGAAAAAAGATTTATGTCAGGCTCAGCCCCAGATCTAAGAACCATCAAAAAACTTATTGATGAATGTGAAATAGTTGGCCGTAAAATAGGTAAAAAATATTACATAGAAGTAGATGACTACTACCGTGAATGTTCTCCTATTGAGCGAGAAATTCTACATCATGGCTAGACCTCGTTCACATAAAAACAAGGATCTTCCAACAGGTCTAGTATACCGTAAAGATCGAGCTAGCTATGTGTTTACTCGGATTGATGGTTCGATCAAAAACCTTGGTAAAGATCGTAAAAGAGCCAAATCTCTCGCGTTCAAATATAACACCACTTATAGAGTCGATCCTGAGCTATACCACGAGGTTTCTTACTCCAAGATAGAGTCTGAGCAAAACAAAATCAGTAAGGTTTCGATAGGCGAATTATTACCTGCTATTTTCACCAAAATTGCAGAAGATAAAGAGTGGTCAACGAAAACGCTTAAAGGGCATCAATGTAGGTTCAATGTTATCTTGAAGTTTTTTGGTGAAATGATGCCTGACAGTATTAGTCTCCCCGATGTAAATCTATTCCTAAAAGAAAGTAATCCAACTGATTCTAAAGGTGTTTTCAACCGATATCTAGGGCTGATCAAGCTGATTTTCAATTACTGCGTCAGTGACTCAATAATGAAAAGCAACCCCGCCAATAAGAAAATTAGAAGAACCATGATAGCCAAAGATGAGGCTGAAATAATTCGATTAACTACCCAAGATTTTGCAGCTATTCATAAACATGCTGGTGAACAAAATATTAAGTGGCTACAAATAGCCATGGAGTTATCACTACAAACTTCTCATGCAGTGAATGAAATAGCTAAACTAAAATATACTGACATAGAAGAATATATCAGTATTCAAAGAGACAAAAATAAAAAAATGGCTGCAAGTCGAGTGAAAATACCAATGAATTACGAGCTCGAAGATATAGTGCAGCGTAGTAAAGATGGTATTGATAGCCCATATGTCATACATTTCTTGAGACAAAGAAGATATCTTAACCGACCACTTGCAGCCGGTTTAGAGCATCCAACACAACTCCGTAATGAAAAGATCAGCCGTGCGTTTTCAGACGCTCGTGATGAGCTCCGTTTATTTGACCATATTGAGAATAAAGAGGATCGTCCCTCATTCCACGATATCAGATCGCTCTCTATACAACTCCAAGAAGCAAGTGGTCATGATGCACAAAAAAGAGCAGCTCATTCACAACGAGCTTCAACAGAAGTTTATAAAAAGGGTTACGTGCAATGGAATGAGGTTGCTGATGTTGTAATCGACTGGAGAGAACAGCCAGATAAAGATGATCACAAGTAAGGAATATTGCTACATTAATTTATTCATAAATATAGTGTTATATTAATTGATATTTACATCAATAACTTACATTAAAAACCTCGTTGCTTTTTCCCTTTTAAACGACTAACATTTTAATATGAATTTTGTTTATTCGAGTCAAGTTTATGAATAGTTCTGAAGCTATTACTCCACTAGATGTAGTTTTTGCCAAATACTTCAATAAGGAAGAAATAAACTATTTATCACCATTACTCATTAAGTGGGCAGGCAGTGAGGAAGAAGTTATCTCATGGTTTCAAAAACAAGCAATCCCCGCTTTTGGAAATAGAACAGGGATAGATATGTGTAACAGTAATCAATCGAAGTGCCTTATAGAGTATGTTCAATCTATAGAGTTCGGTGCGTTTGCTTAAAGAGCGAAGCGCCATCAATTACCTTACTTATCAATAGTGATAAAACCTATGCCCTATTGCACTAAAAAAATAATTATAGATATCGAACAGACTTCGTTAATGCAGGTTCTCAATAAGATGGCTGTAACTAAGTTTAAAGCGCATAGAGCCACTTGTCTGAATAATGGTAATGTAAATATAGACGGTGGCTTAAACGACGTTCGAGCAGTTCTTAGCGACCAAGTGGATTTAATTAAGTTTTGCTGTCGTTACACTAGAGATGCTCCGAGAGTAGAGTCAATCATTAGCGATTTTGTAAATGAAAATCCTAATTGTAAATTAGCTTAAAAATTTTCAGGTACACATGTCCCAAGATGATGATTAAAGCTCACTCTTGCCACATAGACGACCTTTTTATTAATAAAGAATCGACCTTAAAACAGTCAGTAAAGATACGAAAGCAGACGTTCACAGTTTAGTAAACGAGATTATCATAAATATTTTAGCCACCAATCATTTTTTTCCGACTTGATTCTCATAAACCAGCGACAAACAGGATATAAAATCACAATAACTGCGACCCAGACTAGATAGGTTAACCAAAGTGATAAGCCAAATTCTTTAGGATATGTCCAAAAGCCACTTAACGCAGTTTGCCAACCAAATCCTTGTATTTGGGCAATAATCATTGCGATTAGATGGATAAGATAAAGATGAATAATGTAGTAAAAAAAGGGGACTCTGCCAAAAGTGACCATCCACTGGACGAATTGCGACTTCCAGTTTTCAGCCAAAGCCAAAATAATTGTACTAATTCCTAGAGTAATTAATAAATACTGTAGCGAAGGAGGGTATTTTTCTACGTTCATAATGGCAAAAATATCTAACCAAGTGGAGGATTGAGATATCCATTCTGTTGGATTTCCATAGATATTTGGAATACGTAAAATAAAAAAACCGACAATACAGGCTAGCCCTACTTTCAACATAATACTTTGCCGTTTTGTTTGCTCATATTGATAAATGGGCGCAATCAAATAGCCTAAAGCCATGACCCCAATCCAAGGAATAATAGGATATAGCAAAGCTAATTTAACCCCAAATATCGATGTAAACCCTGTTACATGGATACCCCACCAAAATGGCATTGACTGATTAAAATTGTTGGTTGGTAAGCTCCCATCAAAGGCGTTATGACCAAAAATAATACTCAATGTAACCAGCCAGATAATTGAGCGAGGTAGCCAAATAAATGCTGCCAAACAAAGCATTGAGAATCCAAGCGCCCAGATAACCTGTAAACCTATGAAGAAACTGTCACCTAACTTCATATTCCAGCCAAAACTTACAACAGTTAGCTCAATTAAAATAAGCCATAAACCGCGAGTTAATAAAAAGCGGGTGAGATACTTTTTGTCGCGTGTTTGCGACATAATACCGACAGAGACACCAGCAAGAATCACAAATACGGGCGCGCATAAATGAGTAATCCAACGTGTAAAATAAAGAGTTGGATGAGACTCTGCCATATTAAGTGGGTCAATCGAGCCTAAAAATATATAATCTCGAATGTGATCAAGCGCCATGATAACCATTACTAAGCCACGCATGAAATCGATTGAAAGTAATCTCGATGAGCTGGTGATATTAGATTCTTTATCTTCGATCGCATTCATATTTTGGAGTTTCACCTAAATAAACATCCGTAAATTATAACACAAGATTTTGCATATGTTTTAGACCCACAATTACCGCAAAGTGGCATAATCTGAACTGTCTTGATGATTACTCTACTTCCGCTTTTGGCTAAGCTGAAGAAGTCTTTAATAATCACTAGCTCAATGTTAACAAAGATACGATATAGTCCTTTAACAAATTAATTTTTATGACTTTTCAAGACGCAAAGCAGAAGTAAGTAACGTTTAAGTCTAAACTTAACCGCGGGCTTAGTAATGATAGTTATTTGTTCACTTCAAAGAAAGTAATTTACAATAGTTTCGAAGTTAAAAATACAATTAGAGCTTAAAGCTAACTCTTAATATTTTTAACTTCAGGAAGTCTCGGACTATTTACATTTATTAAGGGGCACAGGGAAAACTTAGTATCAATTTAGCTCCATCTTTATATTCTTTGTCTAGGGATAAATAACCTTTTTGTTTACGTGCAAAATCTCCACATAAACTTAAACCTAAACCATTACCTAATTCTCCTTGGGTACCACATTTACTAGTTACACAATCATTAAATAGCTTATCTTGTATATCTAGAGGAACGCCTTTTCCCGTATCTGTTATTACCAATTGGACCTTACCATCAATAGATTGAGTCTCAATATATATACTACCTTGCTCTGGTGTGTATTTAATAGAATTTGCCAATAAATTACGAATAATGGTTTTAGTCAAATTAACATCAGCCATAACCACTGTATTTTCATTTAGGTCGTGTTCGATATTGAGTTTTTTTATAATAAAACTTTCTTTCATAAAATCGAGTGTTTCTATTATCAGTGGATTTAAAGCTGTAGCTTTTAATTCAACATGAACCGCCCCTAATTGACTTCGTGACCATTGTAAAATTTCGTCTAATAACTGATAAAAGGTTAATGATGACTCTAAGATATCATCTGTAATTTGAGCTATGAGTTCTGGTTCAAGTGAGTCAGCATCTTGATGAAGCATTCTTGACAACCCCAGAATCCCATTAAAAGGGGCACGTAAATCATGAGACATAACGGCAAATATTTTATCTTGATCCTTTTTTATACGCTCTAGCTGACGATTACGGAGTCTCAGTTCTAATTGACTAATTACTTGTTTTGCCAAAGTTTTTAAAGCTAACTGTTGTTTTTCATCTAATTTTTTAGGCTCTGTATCAATGACACATAAAGTACCTATGGGCATACCATTTGTACTTACCAGTGGTGCTCCAGCATAAAACCGAATGTTAGGTGATCCTGTCACAAGTGGGTTATCAAAAAAACGTTCATCTCCTAGGGTGTCAGGTATTTCAAAGATTTGATCTTGCAAAATTGCATGTGAACAAAAGGCTCTATCTCTTGGCGTTTCCGGCGCATCGAGTCCTACACTGGATTTAAACCACTGACGATCTTTATCAACAAGAGATATAAGAGAGATAGAAGTGCCACATATAGCACTAGCCAACTGAGTCAGCTCATCCAGCACTTTTTCGTCTTCAGTATCTAATACTTCGTACCGTAGCAGTTCATCAATACGTTGTGTTTCTTGTGGGTGTAGTTCAGCACTTATCATACTACTCAAATCCTTATTTTGTATGAACTTAGTATAGACGATTAATAGCCTACAATTAAATATTTGTGAGTATCTAAAACTGTCTGATTCTCAGTGGAAATAATGCGTTTTATAGTCAATACAAAAGTCAGCTTTTAGCGATGAATTGTCGTTAAGTCCTACCATCAGCTAATGTCCGCAATTGGCTAGCACTTGACCTAAAGAACAACCAGTAGCTAACGTCAGGAATGCGCACAACAATGTCATTAACTTAAGCTTAATTTATGCATTTACAATAAGTTAGCTAGTTGATAACCTATCTATGAATTAAAAATAGAGAGGAATCACCAATGGGCTGTTCAGTATTTAATTCAAATAGTACAAAAACTAACCAATAAAATTCATTCAACTGAGTTTTTAGAAAATCACCGCAAAAAACCTACCGATTTCACTCGAAATCGCACGCTTACTTTTCCTCGTTTAATGAGTTTTATGTTGAATGCTCTTAATGGTTCAATTCAAGCTGAACTCGTTCGGTTTTTCAATGTTATCGATGATAGCTACTTGTCAACAAAGTCAGTGAGTACCGCGGCTTTTTGTAAAGCCAGAATGAAACTCTCTCATCAGGCATTTATTGAGTTAAACGATGATCTAGTTCAAACGTTCTATGACACTGTAACCATTGATAAATGGCAAGGCCATAGATTGTTAGCGGTTGATGGCTCAGTCACACAATTACCTATCTCTAACGAACTACTTGAGCATTTTGGTAAAGCTCGCCCACATGCTGCTATGCCTCATGTTCGTCTTTCACAACTTTATGATGTTAAGAATAATATTACCCTGGATTTACAGGTAGAGAGCCACTCAACAGGAGAGCGTGAAATGGCGCTAAAGCATTTAAATAAAACGCAAACAGGCGATTTAGTCGTTTACGACAGAGGTTATCCTGCCGTTTGGTTTTATAAACACCATAGGCTAAAGAATGTTGATTTCTGCATGCGTATTGTTAAAAGCTCAAATGTGGTTAAAGCTTTCTTAGCAAGTGGGAAATATAGTGATATCGTTGATTTTCCTTGTATCGAGAAGTCTCTTCGTCGATGTAGAAAAGATAAAATATCGACCGAATCACTACGTTTAAGATTAGTGCGAGTTGACCTACCAGGTGAGCCAGAAGTTTTGGTTTCATCATTAACAGATCTACAAGCTTATCCTACTGCTCTTTTTGCTGATTTATATTTCCAACGTTGGGGTGTTGAAGAAGATTACAAAGTATTGAAAAGTCGTCTCAATATTGAGAATTACTCTAGTGTTTCTGTTGAAGGTATTTTACAAGACTTACACGCTAAGCTATTGACTAAAAACCTTGCTGCTTCTGCAATCCATGATGCAAAACGAAAAATGAAGAAGCCTAAAAATAAGCGGCTCTATGAATATAAAATCAATTTCACCTTTGCGATAAATCAGCTTAAAGACAATGTTGTTCGGTTCACTATGAAGCTAGCTGAGCTTGAATTATACGAACTACTGATAAGTAAAATATCAAAGAGTTTAAGTGTTATTCGACCCAATCGTAAGTTTGTTCGACAAGACCGTAGAAACAAGACAAATAAGTACCCTATGAATTATAAACGTATGTGCTAAATCCTTAAGTTAATGACATTGATGCGCACAAAGTTAGCATTCGTAATATTACAAACAACTAACTAAGCCCATACCCACCGGAACACTCTAAACAGCGATTCTTAGATACTTCCGAAAAAGTTTAGAACCAGAGGCAAATATTTAGTTTAAGTACACTTATTTGATGGTTTGGTGGATATTTGAAAGTCGAACAATTGAGTGTCATATCAGATTAAAGGTATAAAATTTATCCAACTTCAAGACAAACATAATATAAATTTCAGGAAAACAACTACAGAGTTCGCCAACCTTCTCAGGAATAATTAGCAACCAATTAGCAACCAATTAGCAACCAAACGAAAAAAGGCCGATTCATCACGAATCGGCCTTTAAATGTCTATTTGTATAAGTTTAGTGGTGCGGTTGGGGGGACTTGAACCCCCACGACCTAAATCATTAGCCCCTCAAGCTAACGCGTCTACCAATTCCGCCACAACCGCGCAATACTAAATCTATACTGTCTGTTTTACTAAGTTATCTTGCTCATTTTGAGGAGAAACTGTCTACTTAATTTGTAGACCCGCAAT
>TARA_R110001583_G_scaffold7985_23_pt1 | contig 13520 bp, 21 predicted proteins | sample TARA_R110001583 | Tara Oceans TARA_R110001583 (sample SAMEA4398432) | marine metagenome | biome: Polar Biome; feature: [MES] marine water layer (ENVO:01000295) within the mesopelagic zone...; material: water (ENVO:00002006), including particulate matter (ENVO:01000060) such as...... | reverse complement strand
ATTCGATTGTCGAAGGGTTTCATTTCTAAAAATCTGTTGGCATAAATTCGTCAACATATTCAGCGTCTTGTGCATTGTCGAGAGAATTTTTAAAGCTTTTATAAACAAACTCTTTAATATCTTCGTCTGTAACACCTTTGTCCTTCGGAATTTCCAAGTGTTCTCTAACTGCTTGTAAAAAGTCTGCCTTATATTCTATCTCTAGAAAATTATTATCAGAAATCTCTATTTTTTTCTTTTCCATTTTTTTACCTATGCCCTCATGAGGTCTAAAACTTTTTGCCTAATGCTTTCTTTCATTTGAGATCCAACCTGAATTGGGGGTCTTATATCTTCTTTTCCAGATTTGCTGCCTGGCGAGGTATCCACGCTGTCACGTCTGGGCTGAGAAGGCTTTTGACTATCGTCAGATGAGGGAGATAATTTTTTAGAATCTTTTGAAACATTAATAGAGGTCGGCGGGTCACTAGGATCTTGTGGACCTAGCCCCGTTTTATTCATAATATTTGCAACTGATAGGAAAAAAGTATGCATTAGCTCCCGTTCTTCTTCACTGAGATCACTCATAATGTATTGCTCTAGCGGCTCAGCAACCTCGCTGTCTCGTGTAGAGTCACCAGCTCGGATTTGATTAATTATATTTCTAATTGAATAATAGTTAATGTCTTCTTTGCTCTCAGAGTCTCCAGCATCATCTTCTTCAGACTGTGAAGAATCTACTCCGGTCTCGCTCTCTGGCTCACCCGTATTATCTATCTCAGCATCAGCCTCTTCATCTGCCTCATCGAATCTACTTTTATCTTTTTTAATCCTAGCAGTAAGATCTTTTTGATATGTACTATCTCCTGAGACATTTTCGGATAATTGGCGCCTTGAGCTTGACACACTTTCTTCAGCGAGTATTTTTAAAAATGACTCAAGGCCTTCTGCTGTATCTATCTTAATATCGGTCACTTTTTTCTCCATTCAAACTTTATAGAGTTTTGCCACTTTTCTCTATAGAGCCTGTTATAGACTCTTTGAGGAAGTTCTTCTTTTTCTTGAACCTTTTCTCTGTTTGATCTTTCATTAATTTCCTCTCTCTTGACAATGTCTTTTACAAATTTATCAAACTTGAATTTCATATTTAAAACCCTCCACTATTAAATATCACTGACTTTGGTAAATAGTTAAAGTCACAGTATGAAAAGTTCCAGAAGAAAACTTTATAGCAAAGTTAGAAATAATATTCTGGCCTTTAAAAGAGAATAGCAAATTCTCTCCGGACCTTATACCCACCTCTGAGAATTGAGAATTGGCAATCAAAGAAGAAACAAGGCTTTCTGGAGACTTCAGCTCTATTTCAATTGAATCATCTAAGAATTTTTCTATTGTAGTTACTCTACACTTATGCTCTTTTCCCGTTTCTTCTTGCAAATAACAAAAATACTCTAAGATTTTCTTCTTTTCTCCTGAGGTGAGGAACCCTGGATCTATTATATCCGCTATGTCTTCGCTTACTATAAAGCTTTCTGGATTACTGAAATTTTTCATTATCAACATTATCTGCAGCGTAGTAGTAAAAAACATCTTCATATACTAGATCGGTGTAGTCAGCAATATTTTTATCTAATTCTGTCACAGAGTTTAAATCTCGTGTAGTAGACTCTATTGTAACATTAAAATGATCAATTGTAATAACAGCATGATGTCTTATTTTTTCTTGGTATACAAGGATATCTGATATAAAGTCATACATTTTTCTAAAATCATCAAACCTAAAAGTCTTGGCAATCCTCTCTGGGTTTCTGAGAACTTCCCAACTAGAAGAAGATGCATCAATCGGAAGAGACAGGGATTCTTTTAACACTGTTCTCTCTCCGCGGAAATTATTATTGGAACGTGAGCGCTTTGCCTCTTTATCAAATTCTATTAATTTCACTTTTTTCGCCCATCCTCTATTTCTCAGATTTTAATTTTTTAATATATCGATCTCTTCTCTTGGGTGCCTTGCTTAAAGCTTTTCCAATAACATCAAATATTCGTGCCTGAGATCTTGGTGTATCTTTCTTGAAAGAATCATACATCTTTATCTGACCATTTATAAATTCACCAAAATCTTCTCTTTGATCAAGCGTTCCAAATACAGAATGATTATCTTCAAAATCTTTTATAATCATTTTTAAACCGCCCTTGGCTTTCACGTCTTCGGGAACGATGTGCTCTTTGGCCATAATATCAATGAACTCTTGGATAGCTTCGTAAGCAGACCTTGTATCTCTAAACGTGCTACTATCTATGTCAGTATTCTCTGACGGCAGACCTACAACAGATTGTAATCGCTGGTAGCCTTCTAGTCCAGGCTGATATAGTCCATCTGGTCCTAGCAACTTGTCCCTAAGATCACTTGCTATGGGATCTTCTGCATCAATTCTATCTTTTAAAAATATATCTAGGTTATGCATAAAGACGTCGTAGAGCTTTGTGACAACCTCTTCTTCAGCTCTAACTTTTAATGGATCGTAAATTAATGGAATATTTTGTCTACCTCGCGGCATCCTTCGAAGCCCAAAAATCTTTCTTAAGACTTCATTATCCATTCCGCTGGCTTTTAAATCTTCATAGAAGATATTTCTAACGTCCCCTATTGATTGACTTGTTTCTTCAGATATTTTTTCTATAAAGGCACGTATTGCTTCTTGACTAAGGTTAAGCTTTCCTGGTTCATATTCTGAAGCTAGCGTTTCTTCACGGATCATCTTTCTTATAGCCTCAACTTCTTCCTTAGAAAGCCTCTCTTCCTCTGGCGCTGATTTAACATCTTCGGCAGCAGAGGGCTGACCTTCTATCTTGGAGATTGCATCTTGCTTGGCATCTTCAATAAGCTCGAGCATTTTTTGTACTGTGACACTATAGGTCCCTAGCTCAGTCAAGCTAAATACAAATTCATCCTCTGGGTTCTTATTTGCAAGTTGATCTGAGTCCGTAGTTATGTAGTAATGAATCCGAGCTTTGAAAGTTTCAATATCACCCTCAGCAGCTTTCATCTCCTCATCAATTCTGATATTAGAAAACATTTCAGCTGCAAGGGCATCATCAATCTTTTCATCTTTGCCTAGATATCCGAGAAGCTCTTCTTTGACAAGTGTAATAAAGATAGACTTATTAATATTAAGTTCTGATATTGCAGCTTCGATCGCCCTGGATATATTTTCTTTTTCGAACGCTCTGTTTAAAACGTAAGTAACAGCGCCCTGACTGGCTACGATCATGGAAGGTCTCGTATCTCCTGTGTCGAAATCAAGTATTTCTGCCCCGGGAAGCTCCACAAGATGGAGCTTGCCTTTAATTATCAAATCTACTATGCTATCAACCTTACTCGAAACGTAGTAATCTCTACCTTGCTCAGCAGGTAGTTCTTCGTCAGATACATCCAGGTCTTCTTCAGATCCATCATCTTCAGGTTCATCAATGCTAGCATTCTCAGACAAAGTTTTTAAAAACTTTCGAAGCACTAATTCAGAAACTCTAGATTTACTATCCTGCTTACCAATAGCTAGATCTAAAAGCTTGTGAAGACCTTGATAAAAATATTTAATCTGATCATCTGGAACTTCATCTGCAATAGCACGTGCTGCATCAGCAAGGCTTGGCCCAGATGTTGGTGAATAATCCGGATCTTCTATTGGCGGCCTCTCAGAAGAGAGCTGCGTAGCCATCTCCGGGTTAGGATCAATTGGAAACTCTTCTTGTTTTGCTGGGATTTCCGCCATGTCTGCAGAATGATACGATCTATTCTCTGAAGTTAATTTTTCTATTAAACTTATTAAAGCTGATTTTTTGACAACTATGCTCATCAAGCCCTCCGGTAAATAAATATGGCGCTTGAAGCAAACTAATTATTTGCTATTTGCCCATATGACCACGCTGCACCCATTCCAGCCAGGAGACCGGTGGTAATCCCGATGGCTAGCCATAATTCATTTCTAGGATTAGAAGATCTCTGCAGCTGATGATCTAAGAAATCTATATGATTATCTTTTAACGCAGTGACCTGATCGTACCTTAAGTTTGAAGCGCCAAGAGATGCATTGAGATTATCAATATCAAGTTGAAACCTTAAAGATGAAACCTCTATCTCTCTATCTATTCTAACCTGGCATGACTCATTTGAAAGCTGAATCTCAGCAAGGAGCTTTGCAGCTGCTGCAGTGCTAAATAAAGTTCCGCCAAAAGGTGCAGGTTGACCTGCCTCAAGGGAGACGACGATCTCGTTCTCTATGTTGTCAGCGTGAGCGACTGGAAAGAAGATAAGTGAAAAACTTATACTAAAAAATATGAAACAATTTAAAAACTTAATCAACATGTATATCAAATCCTAGCTCTTTTGCAAGCTCTCTTGTTATTGCATCAGGATCGTCAGCATGAGAGTTTATAATCTCCTTGACTTTTTCTTTTTTCTTCTTGTCAAGAGTCTCCTTATTCTCAGCATATTTTTCTTCAGCGAGCCTGATGGCTTCATGATATCTTTCGATTGCCCTATCTCTTTTCTCTATTTCTTCTACGTGAGACTTTTCTATAACATCTATTTGAGATTTATAGTTTTCTTTTTTCTCTGCTATGACTTTGGCAAGATTGGGTGATTTTCTTGTTAGAACAAAGATTCCTATGCCAATACACACTACTAGGACTATATCTCCGTGGACCTTCACCCATGCCCAAAACTTTTTAAAATAAGTGGGTAGTTTCTTTACAAGCTCAGAAAGAACAACAGTCCACATTTCTATGAACCGTGCCTAAATATCTTCATGGCATCAACTGCTGCCTGAGAACCAATATATACTATTGCTATCATTCCCCATGTTTCTGAATCTAAAAGCGAGCTGGACATAAGTCCAGTAGCAGTTAAAAAAACAAGAAGCTTTCTGGAAATAAGCTTCTCCATAATCGAATCAAGTCTTGAATTTTTCACCGGAACATTTTGTATATTTTTAGACATGTATTATCTCCTGTCCTAATTGAGTAAGTCGTCATCATCTGAAGAAGAAGAAAGAAATCTTATTGTGGCTTTTTTTGGTGAAGTAATCCTTCTCAGGGTATCAGCAATTGTAAAGCACTCACTCGCTAAGTCAGACTGCATTGTTGATAAATACATTATCATTGCACTTTGATCATCAACAGTTTTGGAAAGATTGCTTAGCTCAAGCCTTAGAGAGTCAACAGTTCCAGAAAGTTCAGTGTATTTATCTTCTTCATTCTCTGATTTAAAAGCTAGAAATATATTACTAAAGATACTCACTTGTCACCTGCCATGGGGTTTTCATTTTCTATTATACTAAAAACAGATTCGGCGTCATCCTTAGATAAGCTTTTTATAACTTTTTCTCTCTTTTTCATAGAAAGATCCTCCATGATTTTTACAACATCCGGAGATTCAGCAGCTATTTTTTGTCCAAACTCTTCAAAGAGCTCTTGCATAGAAAGTTTATATTTAAAACAATTTATCCTAACCTGTGCGTGCGCATCACGAGTCATATTAAAATGAACTGTTTTTTTAGTTTCAAAATCGAGAAGAGTCTTTTTCTTGCTAGCCAACACTAGCCTCCTCCGCCGAGACCTCCGCCCTCGCCGGCAGCACCGACTTGAATGGGAGGTTCTGGAAGCTCTGGTGGTCCTGACAAATTAAAGTCAAACTGATTATCGAGTATCTCTTTGAATTCATCAAGTTCCTCCTTTTCATAATTCTCTTCTAGATAAGCTATTGCTCTATTTACTACAACAGTTTTAACATCTAGTAAAACTTCATAATTTTTTGCAAGCCTAGCAACTCTTTTAGTAAAAGAATCCATATCAATGTTTGGCTTATTTTTTGATGGTGCTTCTTCCTCGTCACCGGCTTCACTTTCAATTTCTCCGGCCTGATCTATCTCGTCATCTATCTCGTCAGGCTCTACGTCTTCATCATCTTGCTCAAGTAAAATATGTGACATAACAAAGTTATTTAAAGATTCTGCAAGGTAGTCAGCGTCTGATTCGGGCTTTGTGATAGAGTAAGCTTCAAAATCAATTAACATTGAATCTATCTGATCATCGACAGAGTCAACTGCAAGTCGGGTTGCGTCAGTATCAGATGTTAAGCTAGCAACCATTCCGGGCTCTTCGAATTCCTCTTTTATTAATTCTCTTAGCTCTTTTATCGTTATCTTTCTCGTCATTACGTTATCCTCTCATTGCCTTGTGTATTTTTTCTGCTCGAGAAAATCTATTTCCGATTACATCCCAATCAAGTTCTTTCATCATAGCATAGATGTAGGTCTTTCTATCTTTTAAATAATCCCTATAGTAGGCATGTTCCCATACATCAACGACGATTAGTGGAAAAATTCCAACCATATGATTTAAACTATGCAAATCAACAACAGTGTTTACATATCTCTGAAGGTACATGTGATAGCCTGTCACAGCCCATCCATTTCTTGCAGATAAAGAGCATGCTATAAAGTCTTTCTGCCAAGCATCAAAAGATCCGAAGTCTCTCTCAAGTCGCATATAGGGGATAGAGTCCATAGCTATTTCACTTCTAAGATCACTTATGTTTGCAAAATAAAGCTCATGTAGCCAAAGCGCATTTAGATTATAAGCCTCATCTATCTTGAGAGATCTAAACTCTGAATGATTTAAGTTTGCATCTTCTCTGCTGGCTGTATCTAATTCAGCACTAACTCTGTTAAAAGTATCGATATAGTTGTCATAGAGCTCTTTGTGTGCAACTTTATTTTTCTGACTAAGAAATTCTGTGTTTAGATCAAACTGCTTTGGCTGCGCCACATAGTTCTCTTCTAATATTTTAGAAGAACTATGCCTTTCAGCAGGATCAACTCCCAATGATTTTCTTATGATGTTTGCTACTTCTGAGTTTTTAATATCTGACATTTTTAACTACAACCTATTGTATAATTTTAAATCTGACTCTGGGATTTTAATCACAGTACCGTCGCCCCGCTGGCATTTTAAATAAAAATCATTACCAGATTTAATTATGGACATTACAGTATAAATCAACCCGGACTTGGGCTCCTGTAATTTAAAACCAGGGGCAAGAATAATCTTTTTTCTTGAATCTTCACCAGAGAATAACTTAATCTCGGAGACACTCTTTTCTTGGATTTCTGATATCATAGTTTTTATATCTTTTCCTGACAGGACTTCTCTCATGTTATCTCCGAACATAAGTGCTTAATACTAATTATTTAGGTAAAACTAATTTACAGACAAAGAAGTTAGTCAATGTTGTGTTGCCTAACATTAACCCCCTCTCTTGTGAGAATATCAAGCCCTGATGTATCCCGATATTCTTCTAAGAATACAACCTCTTTTATGCCGGCATTGATTATTGACTTTGCGCACATCCTACAAGGTGACAAGGTGACATACAAAATTTTATCTTTTGGATTATTATAATCCATCTTAAGTAAGGCATTAATCTCGGCATGAATCAATCCAGACTCACCGGGTTCATCTGACTCGGGTTCATTTGGACCTCCTGCGTAGTTTCCATTATATCCAACAGACAGAACCTGAGTGTTGTCTGCTGTAACAATTATAGCCCCGACTCGATGCCTAGGGTCACAAGATCTTTCTGATATTGTTTTTGCTGTCTTGATCCAGACTGTATCCCAGCTAGGCCTATTTTTTATCAACGGCTTCATCTGGACTCTCCTTATTTTTTATCCTCTAGTTTACTGGACTGTGTAGCCTCACTTTTCTTTCTAGGTTGTCTTTTCTTAGTGATCTTAGCCTTTTCCGGTTTGTCAAATAAGTCTTCAACGTGTTTGTTTTTAGGAAGTTGAAACCCGGCTGCTTTCTTGTGACCGCCTCCACCGAATTTCTTTGAAATCTCTGAAACGTCTACAGCTTCATGAAAAGCTCGGAGGCTTACCTTCGTCTCCTTGGATTCGTGATCCCAGTACCATATCATGGCAAAATCACAGTCAGGTGCAAGGCGCGCACCAATCTCAGACATCCAGTGAGATGAATTTACAACGAGAACATCTTTGCTATCTAGCTTTCTTTTAGAAGCTTTTTCACACACTTTTTTGACAACAGTCTTGCTGTATGCTAGGATATATGACCCGCGCTTACATGCATCATCGAAAACAGAGTCATCCTCAAACTTCTCAAATTCTTCGAATTCAAATGGGACCATATCGAAAGCTGCGCTAAACTCTTTAGAATATTCTAATTCCCAGGTCCACAAGTCTCGATCCTGTATATACTTTATAAACTTTGGAGGCTCTTTGCCTGGGTGAAAAAATTCCCACGCTAGAATTGCACCTGACTTTGTCATATCAAAGTAGGTGTTTGATATGTCATGGAGCTCAACCATTGCAGACTTATGGTGATCGATCACAAGAAGAGAGTTTGCTTCTTCTATCATTTTCTTTGTTAATTCGTTGCCATAAGAAAAATCTAGAATAACAACATTCTTTCCCTTGATATTCGGAGGTATTGTACCGTGCTTGCATGGATAATATTCAGCCCGATTACCAAGAAGCTTCCAGGCGGAATATGCTGCACCAAACCCGTCAGTGCAATCAGCGTGGTATATTACAAGGTTTACAGAGCTTGGCTCGTTAATCATGTCTTGCTCCTTTGATTCATAAACTCATGATGTTCCCAACACCGTGGTTCATATAGATCTGAGCCGCCAACAGTGATCTCTGCCCCTGAATGTTTTCTATGTGTATAGTATGCATCCTTTCCAGTAACAGTGCATACAGCAGGGCAAATCTCTATTTTAGTTGCCCAGGGCATCATATCTCTAATTTCTTCAAAAACATTTCCAGTTGCAGAAAGTTGCAAAGAAGAAACTACAATAGACAGGCCCTCTCTAAAAAGTTCTAGAAGTGCTTCTGCAACCCCATCTACCATAAAAGCCTCATCGACAGCAACGACATCAAAAGTCTTGCCAGATTCATAAATATATTCTAACATATCTTTGCCAGAATTTACACCAATTCCTGGAAGTCTTCCTCCAGAGTGAGTAGAAATTTCAACATCAGAGTATCTATCATCCATAATAGGCTTAAACGCTATTATTTTTTTATTTTGATATCTGTATCTATCTATTGCTGCAAGCAATCTCGTAGTCTTTGACCCAAACATTGGCCCTGTAAAAATAATAAACTCTGGATCAAGATTAAAATTCATGTTCTTCCGTACTTATCTTCAATTCTTGTCGGGGTATCTGACATATTATCACCAATCTCTATAATTTTACAATCCTCTATGGCACTAATTCTATACGGGCAGTTGGATTGGACAAATAAAGTTCCGCCTGCTTCTAGAATATTTTCAGAAAACGGATGATCAATCTTATCTGTTAGAGAAAGCTCATCTCCGTATGTGACTAAAGCTTTTCCATCTAGTATAAACAAAACTTCAGATTTAAGATTATGATATTTTAAACTTGTGCTGTGATCTTTTAAAATATAGAGAATTTTTCCGTGGGCTCCGGAAAAACCTCCCCATGAAATTTCTTTTCCCCACGGTTTGATTGTTACCACCGGGGCAGATTTTTTTATCCAGCTTGCCTTAACATGCTTTTTTATTTTATGTGACATTAATAATCCTATGAGAGAACATGAGGAGTTCCTTCGAAATGACCCGAAGCAGTCTGAGATCCCCATTTTGCAAGGAGAGAGATTGACGAAATATTCTTTGCACCCATGTAGGACATTCCGCTTCGGATTCCAGACTGAAGCTCACTTATTAGCTTTCTTGCTGGACCCTTTGCTTCAACAGTTGTCTTTACACCTTCACCAACCGGAAGATCATTACTATTTCTATTGTCTCTATCTACCATTGCTGCGGTTGATGCCATTCCGCGAAAAACCTTGTAATCTTTTCCATTTGTAGTAATAATCTTACCCGGCGTTTCATCTGCACCTGACAACAAGCTTCCTATCATAATAAAGTCTGAACCTGTTGCAAGAGCTTTTACAGAATCTCCTGAGCTTTTTATACCTCCGTCAGCTATGATCTTTATTCCAATTGAATCAGCAATCTCGCAACACTCAAGAAGACAAGTAAACATTGGCACGCCGTGGCCAGTGATCACCCTAGTTGAGCAGCATGAGCCTCCTCCGATTCCGACTTTAACGCAATCGGCGCCCCAACTGGCAAGATCTCTAACAGCTTCGGGAGTAGCAACATTTCCAGCAACAATATAGACAGAATTACCGAATGTATTTCTCATTACACCAAGTGTATGTCTCATCATTGCACTATGTCCATGTGCTATGTCTACGATAAAGTTTCTAGCACCTGCAGAATATAAGGCCCGTGCTCTTTTTATGTCTGTTTCATTTACACCGACTGAGACAAGACAGTCTGCACCGCTATCCACAACTACGTTATAGTCTATTACCGACTGCTCTATTGTATTAAACCTGTGCAATGCTCCGACGGCGCCAGCTTCAAACATAGCAATGGCCATCTTCGGACCCGTAATTGTATCCATATTAGAAGAAATAACTGGGACATCAAGTTTAATACTTCCAATCTGTGATGTTGTATCTATTTCTGATCTAGACATACAATCTGTCATCTGGGGAATTAAAAAGATATCATTAAAAGTGTAATAGGTTTTCATATTACGAAAGATCCCACCATTCAACTGTTTTCTCTAGTCCGTCCCAGAGCCTGATTTTTGGTTCATACCCAAGTCTTTCATTAGCTGCAGAAATATCTGCCTGTGTATGCATAACATCCCCTGCTCTCCACGGAGCATCTGCAGACTCAGCATCGGGAAATTTCTTTTTAAAATAATCTAAAATCTCTTTATTTGATGTCCTGTCACCGCATGCAATATTATAGCAATCTCCGCTAAATTTTCCTGGAGCATTTGCTGCTAAAACATTTGCGTCAACAGTATTATCAACATAGCAAAGATCTCTTGTCTGGGTTCCGTCACCGTCTGACCTCATGATATCACCAGTCTTAATTGCATTGCACCAAGCAGAAACTGCTGTAGAATATGGAGAGTCACCCCTCTGCCCGGGCCCAAAGACATTAAAGTATCTTAGACAGACAATGTCCATATCATATAGGTTTGAAAAAACCTTTGCAACATCTTCGATAGCCGATTTTTGCCAAGCGTATGGGGATTTAGGATCCTTTGGATGTGACTCTGATGTTGGAAGAGTGTCAGCACCCCCATACACAGAAGAAGAAGAGGCAAAAACAAATCTATCTATTTTTCCTCTACATGCCTCGAGAAGTCTAACTGTCCCAGAAATGTTTACATCTGTTGTCGCTGAAGGATTTTCAACAGAATATAAGACTCTTGGAATAGCAGCCTGATGAAAAACTACATTGTATTTTCTGCTTGTTATTCTCTCAAGCACGCTTGGGTGAGAAAAATCATCTGATATAACAAGCACTTCGTGGTCACCCGGTGTTTGATTATTTATTTTTTCAAAATCTCTCAAGAAAGAGGCGTTAGGTAGCACTCTGATTTTTAAGCCTTCAAGGTTTTCTAAATAGCCATTTGACATATTGTCAACAACATCTACAGACCAGCCTTCAGAAACTAACCTTCTGGTTAAATTAGAGCCTATGAATCCACAGCCTCCCGTAACTAAACATTTTTTCATTTTATATACTCCGTTTTAAATAATACTAAATTAACACACTGGGTTAATATGGTTCAAGATATGAGCAGAATTAAAATTAAGTCTAATCTGAACTAGTTCTAATTTTGTCATCTTACTTAGCCTCTTGAAAATCTGACTAGATAGATAGTAAATAAAATTTAAATCATTCTCTAGCTTTTCTGTTACATCTGTTGATCTCATGACTACTTGAATGTCCAGCCTTCTGTCCCTGGACAATGCGTGAACTAAAGAAATACATGAATCATTGGTATAAATAAATCGTCTAGACGAAGAGTTTTGAACCAAATTATATTCATTTTTTCCAGACACCTCAGCATCTATCTTATTCATCATACCATAAAATATAGACTCATAGTATTCTTTCTCTGAGGGTATTTTTAGAATTGCACTGTCTGCTTTTTCAAAGCCTGTATCTTCAAAAAGACTTAGGCATAAGCTTGTAGCCTCACTTCTTGGGCTGGCCATTGCAAGCTTAGAGACCTCATAAGATATTTTAGAAAGAGAAGTGTCTTCTCTGTTTCTGACGAGAGAGATCAGGCGGTCACGTGTTTTCTCAGGACTGGAAAGATACGGAGGGGAAAAGATATGAACGTTTGGCAAGCCTATCAGATCCCCGCAACTATCAACAAATGCATCATAAACTTTTTTTAGAGAATTCACATCATGGAGATCATCTCCTCTTTTTTCAAACCTTTCCTGAACAGTATTCCATTCCGGAATCAAAATAACAAAAATATTATTTAAGTCAAAAACCTCTCTCTTGAAATCGTAAGCAATGCCAGGCAATTTTCTATTATACATTCTGGCAAAAATTCTTCTAGATATCTGAGATCTATCCATTAGGTGCCATTTATATGCCGTTGCATTATGCACATTTTTGACAAGTGTGGTTTTCCCTGAACAGTCAGGGCCTTCAATAAATATGTTATGTGTAGGAAGGGTGATCATTAATATATTCTACTCACTTATATTAATTTTTATCAAACATTTATTTGGCGCATCTTGTATGAAGAAGTGCTACAGCCCCAAGACTCTGTGGAAGCAACTTCAGCTATCCAGATAGTGTAGAGGTCAGGGACAATCTTAAACTTTGTCCACACTCTTAACCAGCAGCTTTCTGAGTTATTGTCGCACACTTTCATCTTATAGAACGTTTTTCCATTTTTAGTTTGCTTTTCATGAATTTCCTGTATGCAGAACCAGACGACATCCTTAACCTTTCCAGAAAGTGATGTAATTGGCATTAGATCTGACTTGTTGATTCTTTCCATAATTGCAGGAGGAAATACTAGGGACTCATCAGCACCCGACATTAACTCAACACTCATCCCAATCTTGACAGACCTTGGCCAGTCTCTGGTTTCAGCCGTTTCTTCTATTAGCCCGGGAACATATTCGTTGACGTAACCTTGCTGCTTCATCAATCTTTTATAGGCTGTCTTTGTCATACCATACATACCCTTCTTTATCTGGTCATAGTTTCCGACAATAATATCATGCAACTGCTTGTGATTAGAGATTTCTTTGCCTTTCATTTCAATTAAGCTTGAGAAAGCTTCTACCTTGCAAAGAGAGTCAAAACAAGTCTTATTCATCTTAGAAGGCCTCCACCCGCCGCTTTCATCAAAAAGAACGTCAGCTAAGTTTTCATAGGGCCTGTTAATCATAATCTCTTCAACTGCTGCATCACCGACACCCTTGATCGCTGTAAGCGGTGGGACAAACCCAGCTCTAGTTTCACTATATACCCATACATCAGACGATGCATTGATATCCGGTGGGAGAATTGTGTAGCCTAGGGATTTGATTTCAGAAATAACTTTACCAAACTTATTAGTTCCGTTTTGCGTTTGTAGGCAAGTA
>TARA_R110001583_G_scaffold25760_9_pt1 | contig 13527 bp, 13 predicted proteins | sample TARA_R110001583 | Tara Oceans TARA_R110001583 (sample SAMEA4398432) | marine metagenome | biome: Polar Biome; feature: [MES] marine water layer (ENVO:01000295) within the mesopelagic zone...; material: water (ENVO:00002006), including particulate matter (ENVO:01000060) such as...... | reverse complement strand
GGGACGAGGAGGTCGCAGGTTCGAATCCTGCCACCCCGACACCGAGAAATTTGAGAAGTTGTAAAACTTCATTGTTTATTGAAAGTACCGAAATTTATTTCGGGGTGTAGCGTAGCCCGGTCATCGCGCCTCGTTTGGGACGAGGAGGTCGCAGGTTCGAATCCTGCCACCCCGACACCGAGAAATTTGAGAAGTTGTAAAACTTCATTGTTTATTGAAAGTACCGAAATTTATTTCGGGGTGTAGCGTAGCCCGGTCATCGCGCCTCGTTTGGGACGAGGAGGTCGCAGGTTCGAATCCTGCCACCCCGACAAAGAAGAGAAAAGTAATTCGTCTCTCTTTTTTTATTCTTTCGAGAATAAACATTCAATAGAATACCGGAATTAAATTTTCGGGGTGTAGCGTAGCCCGGTCATCGCGCCTCGTTTGGGACGAGGAGGTCGCAGGTTCGAATCCTGCCACCCCGACAAAGAAGAGAGAAGTATTTTACTTCTCTCTTTTTTTATGCCTACAATTAGCCTAATTCACTCATCGGTTTAATTCTTAAGTTCTTGTTAAAATCTCAATAGAAGCATTTTTCAACGAATAATCTTGCTATTTTGCACGTGAAATTAAACCGACCAACTAAAATAGAAGAATTATTAATCATGCGAAAACTAGCACTAGTATTTATATTGCTTATGGGAATTGTAATAAGTGGAATGGCTCAAGAGGCTAACGATAGAGGTTATAAAGTTAAAATGGGAGAAGTGGCTCCTGATTTTGAGATGAGCTTAATGGATGGAAAGAAAGTTAAGCTTTCGGATCTTAAAGGTAAAGTGGTGATGTTACAGTTCACTGCAAGCTGGTGTGGTGTTTGTCGTAAAGAGATGCCTTTTATCGAAAATGAAATTTGGCAGATTAATAAGAATAAAGATTTTGCACTTTATGGACTTGATCGTGATGAACCTATTGAAAAAGCACAGAAATTAATTGATGCAACTGGTATTACTTATCCAATAGCATTAGATGACGGAGGGGATATTTTTGAGAAATACGCCGAGAAGAATAGTGGTATAACTCGTAATGTCATTTTAAACCGAGAAGGAAAAATCATATTCTTAACCAGATTGTTTAATCATGAGGAGTTTTCAGCAATGAAAAAAGTGATTGAAGAAGAATTGAAAAAGTAATTCAAAATATGGAATCAAAAAATATTAAAGATGCGATTGAATTTCAATCGCATCTTTTTTTTGAATCTATCAAGTTTTAAAATGGAACTGTTCATTTTTATAATTGAGACTAAATATAAATTTGATTTGATATTTTTTGACGAAAAAAGAAGTAATTTTAGAGCATACAAGAGATTTAGATTTTGTGTGGTAAAATAGGTTGTGAAGTGGAAAATACTGAAATCTAAATATTAACTTTTAAATTTCGTAGACTTATGGATAAAGCTTTTGTTCAAATAATAGAGAAGGTAAGAAAGTTTCTTTTGCAAGAAGGCATGGGGGATCTTTCTTTTGAAAAGCTTGAAACAGCTGGTATTTCAAAGGAAGATATTTCAAAATATGTCAATTCTATAGAAGAGCTTGTTGAAAAGATATTAGAATTTGAAAGAACTAGTTTTGTTAATATTTTCCTAGAGTATAATTTCGAAGGGCAAAATGCAATTGATATTCTTTTTATTGTTAGTCAAGAGATTAATGATAGATTTGAAGATGTTTCACCTGCAGTAACTATGGAGCTTGAAAAACATTTTCCAGAGATTTATAAGAAACATATGGATCAGAGGATGAATTTTATTTTCGATAAGATTCAGATTAATGTTGAAAAGGGCATGGCTCAAGGTATGTATCGAGAAGATTTAAGTACTGAAATTGTTGGTAGAATGTATTTATCTCGACTAGAGGATATGCATAATCCTGAACTTTATCCACCTGAGCGGTTCAAATTTGGAACCATCTATGACACCATGATTGATGGCTTTGTAAAAAGCATTGCTACCGATGATGGATTAACCTATTATCGTCATCGAAAACAGCTACTTAGCGTGTTGAGTTTCGGACGTTAGATTAAATTATAGTATATCAATATGAAATTATCGTTAGCACCTCTACAAGGCTTTACCAACTTGGTATTTCGTAGAGCATTCGCAAAATATATTGGGGGCATAGATCAGTTCTATACCCCTTTTCTTGTTCTTCAGAATGGTGATAAATTAAAATCGTCTCACCATAGAGAGATTGATCCTAATATCGAAGAAAACCTAGTGCCTCAATTTATTGGAAATAGCCTTAAGGAATTTGTTTTCTTTCGAGATCATCTAATTTGCTTGGGTTACACGAAAATAAATTGGAATTTGGGTTGTCCTTTTCCTATGCTTGTTAATAAGCGTAAGGGGTCAGGCTTATTGCCATTCCCAAATTTGATTGAAGACGTTCTTTCGGAAGGTTTAGATGATCGAATTGAATTATCTGTTAAGATGCGTATTGGTCATGATTCAATTGAAGAGTTAGAGCCAGTATTGGAAGTTCTAAATAAGTTTAAAATCTCTGAGATTATTGTTCATCCACGCTTAGGGATACAACAATACAAAGGAGAAGTAGATATTGAAGCATTCAATAAAGTACTTTCATTATCGAAGCATCCTGTTGTTTACAATGGAGATATTTGTAGTCTAGAAGATTATCAGCAACGATTAGAGCAATTCCCTAATCTGGATCAAATGATGATCGGTAGAGGGCTTTTGAAGGATATATTCTTAGCTAGAAAAATAAAAGGAGAGAACCTTCCATCAGCCAATGAGAGATTAGATTTATTAGAGAAATTACACGGTGAAATTTACAATTCGTATACAGCTTATTTAAGTGGGGATACTCAGTTATTGTCTAAGTTGAAACCAATGTGGGAATATTTTTCAGCCAACTTTAACAACGAGCGTAAGGTTTATAAAGCAATTAAGAAATCGGGAGGCATGAAGAAATATAATGCTGCAGTAGCTTTTGCTTTTCAACAAGGGATAAAGGAATAAACTAAGTTGATGAATTACAAGTTTGATATAAACGATCAATTCTTTCATTTGCAGTTTGCTGAACCTGTTAATTTGATGAGTTCATCTGTTTTGAATGGTGGGTTTCGTAAAGCATCACATTTTTTCAACACCAAAGTTGATGCAAATTTCTTAGGTAAGAAAACTGAGTTTGAAAAACCTGCTGTTACGCTTTCAAATATTGCTGAAGCTTATAAGTGGAAGGGAGAAGCTGTTGGGATGATGACAGCTGCCTTAATGACATCTTTTAGGCGTATTAAGCTTGAAGAACAAGGTATCTGGATTGAGGTTTTCCTTACATCTGGAGTTTCAAATGCTCGCCGTGCAGGAGATAAGGCAGATTATCAGTTTATGAATGAAGCTTGTGAGAAAGTTGGAACCATTAATATGATAATTCTAACGAATGCTAGTCTTTCTCAAAATAGCATGATAGAGTGCATTATGATGGCAACAGAAGCCAAATCAGCTTGTTTACAAGATTTGAATGTAAAGAGCCCTGTTAGTGGTGAGATAGCTACAGGGACTGGAACAGACTCTTGCGCTGTAGCTTCTGGAACTGGTCCAGAGGTTGAATATTGTGGCAAACATGTCTTGTTTGGAGAACTACTTGCTAAGGCTGTTTATCAAGCCTTAAAAGACTCTTTATTCTAGAATATCTTCTATGAAGGCAACTCTTTCTTCTATCGAAACTCTGGGTAATTCAACGACATTAAAACCTAACTCTTGATAGGTTGATTTTAAAAATCTATTAATCTCAACTGCATCTTCAAATGACTCTGGTCTTTCGCTATCGTTAACAAAGATTTCCTGCCAAGCTGGTGCAATAAAAACTGTTTTGTTGTATGATTTTGCTTTTTCGAAATACTTTGTTGGAACTTCTAAACCACCTCTTCGTACATAGGCAATTATGTCAGGAAGACCTCTGTCGTAAAAACAAGTACAAGCCGAATCACATAGATCTAATTGAGTACTCATTCGCTCATAGCACAGTTCAGCAAAAGCTGCTAAATTTAGCCAAGGCACCATATCACCACCAATCTCGTGTTGCTCTCGAATAATGACACGAGAGATTTCTTCGAAACCTTGGTAGGATTTATCTACAAGAGCCGATAGTAAGCTAGATTTTCCAGATCCAGGTCCGCCAGTAATAATATATCGATTAGAATGAGTTGGCATTGTATTGGTCATGTTGTATTTAAACTCGCGAAATTTTGTTCTACTTCTTTTAGGTGTTCAGATGTTGATAAACCAAATCCATATCAATATGTTCACGAATAGCGTCAGCTAATTTATCGTACTGTTCCTCTTTAAATTGATTGTAATCAAAATTAATATCCTCTGTATCGAAACCCTTAAGCAAATCTTGAATAACGATAGAATTATCTAGTATGCCGTGTATGTATGATCCCCAACAATTTTCATTTAAGGAATAACCATCTTCTTTTTCAGTACTCAATTTGTTCAGATGATTTTCAGGATGCTTTAATGTTGTTTGTCCCATATGAATTTCATATCCGGTACAAACATCTGCGTAATCTTTGAATTTGAATTGACATTGCTCTGTCACCTTATTGTCCTCAATTGTAGTATTGATTGGAAGTAATCCAAGACCAGAGATTAGAGGTAAATCTCCCTCTATACCTTGTGGGTCACTTATTGTTTCACCCATCATCTGATAACCACCACATATGCCAATCACTTTTTTGCCTTCTTTTTGAGCTCTCACAATTGAGCTAGCAATGCCAAGTTTGCGAAGATGAGCTAAGTCGGAAATCGTATTCTTACTTCCTGGTACGATTACGATATCAGCTTTCTCAATTTCGCTTGGGCGATCGGTATAATAAAGGTGAACACGAGGGTCGTGCTCTAGAACGCTGAAGTCGGTGAAATTTGCCATCCGCGGAAGACGGACAACTGCAATATTGATTGTATTTGATTGGGATTCTTTAAATTTTTGTTCCAAACTAACAGAATCTTCTTCCTCAATATGAATATCTCTAAAGTATGGAAGTACACCAATTACGGGAACACCAGTAAGGTTTTCAAGTATGGTTCTTCCTTCTTCAAAAAGTTTAATATCTCCTCTAAACTTATTAATAATAACACCTTTAATCTGTTTTTTTTCTTCTTCATCTAAAAGGTAAATGCTACCAAACACACTAGCAAATATGCCTCCTTTATCAATATCCGATACCAGGTATGTTACAGCATCTGTTTCAACAGCCATGCGCATATTGGTAATATCTCTAGATTTTAGATTCAGTTCTGAAATGCTTCCTGCACCTTCCAGTACAATAGGATTATACTGCTTTTCTAAACGATTAAATGCATTAATAGCTTCAGTAAAAAGTGCAGCTTTGTTGTTGCCCATAAAATACTCTTGGGCCGTTTGAGTTCCTACTGGTTTACCATTTAAAACGACTTGTGAGCTTTTGTCATTAGTGGGTTTAAGCAAAATAGGATTCATATCTGTATGACAAGGGAGCTTGCATGCTTCGGCCTGGACTGCTTGAGCTCTACCAATTTCAAAACCTTCAGGCGTTGCGAAGCTATTTAAAGACATGTTCTGTGCTTTAAAAGGTGCTGGCGTGTAACCATCCTGTTTGAAAATACGACAGAACCCAGTATTCACCATACTTTTTCCAACATCGGAACCTGTGCCTACAAACATGATTGATTTTAACTTTTTCATAGCTCTCAGATATAATATAATATAATAAGCAAAGGACAGTTTTGCCGAAGGCTTATGTGTTTAGGTGGCAAAAATAGTAATATATGCGTTCAAAATATAACAAATAGATGACTGAGTCGTCAATGAACTCTGCTTTACAACCTATCTGATATTTACTGTTGGGAAAACAATTCAAAAAATAATATCTTTGGCAGGCTCAGAAGAGCAAATATTGATGAAGATAGATTCGAGCATTATATGTTTTGAATCTAGCTGAGATCAGAGTTTTAATCTAAAATTAATTGTAAGCATGTTTACTGATAACCAAAGAGGTCGCAATCAGGAACTACAGGTTTTTAGACACTGGAGCAGAAAGTCGTATGCGGCATTTGCAAGTATGAATCAGGAGGTTAAGATCGCCTGTCTATCTGCAAGCTATAATATGATGATTCCAAGTCAAGAAGCTGGTGTTTCGGGTTTTGTGTACGAGCCTCAGAATGGTGGAGATAAATGTGACGAAGATGATCCTGATGGAGAAGCTTTTATGTTGTTGCAGAATGTTATCTGTAGCACTGTAAGTAAATCTGTAGGTGAACGAAAGAAATATCAGCGACAAGCTGTTCAGTTCTTTTATTCGTCTGTTAATCCTACCCAAAATTTAATTATTAACCGAAAAAAGAATTGAATCATGACTGATATTAGAAATAACTGGACCCACGATGAGGTCAAAGAAATTTATAACCTACCCTTGTTAGACTTGGTCAACCGCGCCTCTAACATTCACCGTAAGTACCACGATTCAACTAAGATGAACATGAACACGCTGATTTCTGTTCGTACAGGAGCATGTTCTCAGGACTGTAAGTACTGTGCTCAATCGGCTCGATATGATACTCATGTTAAGCCCGAAAAACTAAGCCTAGAGCAAGTAATTGAGGACGCAAAAGTTGCTAAGGCAAATGGTGTGAAACGTGTTTGTTTGAGTTCGGCTGGACGTGATGGTAATCGAGATGATCGTTTTAATGAGATGGCTGAAATGATTACTGAGGTAAAGAAGCTTGGTCTAGAGGTATGCTGTACCATGGGAATGATTAATAAAGAGAAAGCGAAGAAACTTGCTGATTTGGGCATCACAGCTGTTAATCACAATCTTGACACTTCAGAACGTCATTATCCAAATATTACAACTACGAGAACTTATGCTGAGAGATTAGAAACTTTAGCAAACCTTCAAGAAGCTGGTATTTCCTATTGCTCTGGCGGTATTCTTGGAATGGGAGAGGATGATGAGGATCGTATTGAAATGCTACGTACACTTTCAAATCAAGAGAAACACCCTTATAATGTACCTTTAAATTCACTTGTCCCTGTTGAAGGAACGCCGTTCTACGGAAAAGATATAATTGATATTTTTGAGATGGTTCGTGCTGTAGCAACAGCTCGGGTTCTAATGCCGAAAGCTGTAATAGCATTTGCAGCTGGCCGAACTCATTATAGTAAAGAAGGACAAGCACTTTGTTTTATGGCTGGTGCAAATTCTATTTTCTTTGGTAATAAGTTACTTACTGTAGGTAATGTTGAAATTAATGAAGATCAAGCTTTGCTTGAAAAATTAGGCATGCAGTCGACTAGATACCACGAATTGACGACATTAGAGAATTAGTTTATTACTGATAATATATAAGAAAGGCTGCTAATCTGGGATTGGCAGCCTTTTGTATTTTAAATAAAGTGGTGTTTTTATCTGAAAAACCCACTTGGTTGTGTATCAGGAGCATTTCTTCTGTTACTTGCTTTTTCTAGAACGTCTTCCTTTTGTACGTTAGTATATAGCGACCAATCTCCTATTTCTTCATTTGTTCTTCTACATCCAAAACAAACGCCATTAGAGTCGGCACGACATATTTGTATACAAGGTGATTTTACGTCTTCCATATTGCAGTTTAATTAGATTCTTTTAAAATAATGATCAAATTAAATCAAAACTATTTTCTTCTCAAACTTATGCTTGACTAAACTTGTTCATTCTTTTCTATGAGCCTATAGAATTCCTCACGATACGATGCTGCAATAGGAATGAATTTAGAGGCAATTCGAACTTGGTTTCCCTCTATGTATTCAACTTTATTGATATTGATAACAAAAGATCGATGTACTTTCAAAAAACTGTCACTTGGAAGCTTTGCAGTAAAACTCTTTAGGGTTTCATGAATGGTAATATGATCTGTATCTCGATATAGTTTCAGGTAATCACCATCAGATTCAATATAACAAAGTTCAGATAGTTTTATAGGATAAGTTTTTTTGTTTGATTTAACTAAGAGTGTTCTATCCTTATCAGAAGTAACATCTTGTTTTACGTTCTTTTTTATCGACTTGAATTTATTAATGGCTTTAAAAAAACGATTGAATGAAAAGGGTTTTAGAAGGTAGTCGAGTATATTTAAATCGAAGCCTTCCACAGCATGTTCTGGGTAAGCAGTTGTGAAAATAATTTGTGGAGCTGTATCTAATGTCCTTAGCCAGTCGATTCCATTTATTATTGGCATGTTAATGTCAAGAAAGATGAGGTCTATCTTTTCCTGATGCAGTAGCGTATTACCTTCCATTGCATTCTTGCAGGTGCCCATCAGTTTAAGCTCAGGACAATTGTTTATATATGATTCAAGAATCTCCTGAGACAAAGGTTCATCTTCAACAATAAGGCATTGTATATATTCTTGGGGATTATGAGTCATGTTTGAGGTTTAGCTTAAGTTCTACAATAAATTCTCCATGCATGGAATATAAAGTCAATTCATATAGGTTGTTATAATGCGAGTTTAGACGCTTCTTCACGTTCTCAATTCCGAAACCACCTACTTTATTTATTTGCTCATTAGCCTTTGTGTGAATACTATTTTTTAGCTTCATATTGATATGATCGGCTTCAATATGGATATTTAAATCGATAAAATTTGAATCAGACTGATTCATACCTCCATGTTTAAAGCAGTTTTCTACAAAAGGAATGAGCAAAAAGGGTACAATTCGCTGAGACCTAATTTCTCCGTCTATTGAATACTGAATGGATGTATCTGATTGACATCTGAGTTTTTGTAGATCAAGATAGTTCGTAATGTAGTTGATCTCTTTATCCAGAGAGACCCATTTATCTTGTGTTTCGTAAATCATATATCGCATGAGTTCCGATAACTTAAGAATGTAATCTGGTGTTTCTTTTGCATTCTTCAGAGATAAGGCATAAAGAGAAGTCAGATTATTGAATAAGAAATGTGGGTTGATATTCGATTTTAAAGCATTCAATTCACTTTCAATATGTTCACGTTTTGCAATTTCCAATTCCTTCTGAGTTTCAAGTACCGAAAACCACGACTTTGATAGTTTCAAAAGTGTTGTTATAGCGAGGTAAACGAAACTGAATTTTAATAAATCTGTAAAGCTATATGCTGATATAAACAAATAATCAGGAGTGATCCAATCACTCAGATGATTAAATGTGAACTCATTAGTAAAAGCAATTACCATCCATATACCTATGAAAGAAAGTAGATAAAGAGTATACCTTTCTTTTTTTAACAGGAATCTGATGAGGATTTCAATATTGAGGTAAGTGCCCAATACCAAGCTGATATGAAAGAGTAGGGTATAGATATAATCAATATCAGATAATTGCTCTTCTAAAGCAAAATAGTGTAATAAAATATAAAAGGAGCAAGCCCAAAACAGAAGGTGTTGAAGTATTCTGTTTTGAACCAGGCTCTTTATTAGTGTTTGGAATCGGATGATCATTAGGTATTTTTAGGTATCACTTTATTTTAAAGGCGTTAAAATCAATTCAGCATCTTTATTGTTGAAGAGTTCTGAATCGGCAAACTTGATTAGGAATTTTTGAATAGCAGAAGTTCTTGCAGTGATGATTTCTCTATCGTTTCTTCTTTGTGATTTAATTCGGACTTTTTTACTTTTTCTTAATGATTTAAAAGCTTCGCTATCCATCCAATTTAGTTTGATTTTACTATCAGCTAAAAATTGAACTTTAATAAAACCATGCATTGGAGCGACTAAACCTATCATATAGTCATCATCTAGTTTGGATTCAATATTATCATCATTTGGAATGATATCTAAGAAATAATTATCCCCTAATTTCGATAATCTTCCTTCAAAAATAGTAATCTTGTTTTCGTGAGACATTTTAATTTGATAGAAACTATATTTTGCAAGTTTTTCCATTTTATTAAAACTTTCATATAGTCTTTTTATTGATTCTGGGTCTTTAGTTAATTTGGCAGAATCCACTAGTTCGTTTTCTATTGCATTATCCAGTCTAGCAGGAAATCCATCTCTGAATTTTATGAGTCGGGGTTCTGTTAGAAGAGTTATTTTGTAATTATTTTTATCTGAATCAATCCATTCTCCTTCAATTCTATCATTTAATATTCGATCTTTATGGGTGTATAGAGGGTTTAAGGAACTCACCATACACGATTGTGCTGCGATAAGAATAAAAAGAAAGAATGAGCTTAATTTGAATATTTTGATTGTTTTCATAGTCAATTCGTTTTAGTGAAAATAGATTTGAATTCCGCGGAGATCTTCATGATCTACTTTCAAAATAAAGGAATCCCTTTTTTATTGTAAAATTCTTTCGATGGAATGAATATGCACTTCGATAGAAATCATGTAAATATCGATTTCGTTGAACCTAGTGTTTAAGAAATTAGTGAATATCAAATTTAATAATTCTGAATTGATATTGTAAAGTAATTGTAAAATGAAATTGAAGCAGGGCATTTTTACCTCAAAAAAATATTTTTTGCTCTCGTAAAAATAATTTAACTTCTAATCCGAAATAGAAAAAGCCTTATTGCTTTTCAATTATAATGCGGATTGTACGTTTCTATTTCTAATTGAAAATTTGTATTAAAAGTGTGCCGAATCAATACACTTTCATGACATAACTCATGAAAATCACACTTCAAATTTTTTACATTTGCTCAGAGTGAAAAAAAACAGACAATAACCCTAAAACCAAATTATCATGCCAAAAGGTATATACGACGTTCCGGCTGTAACTAACGAGCCAATTTTTTCTTATGCTCCAGGTTCTCCAGAAAGAGCAGAATTACAAGCAACGATCAAAGAAATGCGTTCTGAAGAAATTGATGTACCTATGTACATTGGTGGCAAAGAGGTTCGCACAGGTAAATTGTTTACAATGACACCTCCTCACGATCACAAGCACGTTTTAGGTCATTATCACTTAGGTGAGAAAAAGCATATCCAAATGGCAATTGATGCTGCTTTGGCTGCTAAACCAGCTTGGGAAGCTATGGCTTGGGAGCATCGTGCTTCTATTTTCTTAAAAGCTGCTGAGTTAATTTCGGGTCCTTATCGTCAGAAATTAAATGCTGCTACCATGTTGGGACAGTCGAAAAATGCATTCCAAGCTGAAATTGATTCTGCTTGTGAGATTGCTGACTTCTTGCGTTTCAACGTTCAGTATATGACTGATATTTATAAGCAACAGCCTGTATCTTCAAAAGGTGTTTGGAATCGTGTTGAGCAACGTCCATTAGAAGGATTTGTATTTGCATTAACGCCATTCAATTTTACTGCAATTGCTGGTAACTTGCCTACAGCGCCTGCTATGATGGGTAACTGTATTGTTTGGAAACCATCTAAGACTGCTGTTTATTCTGCTCAGCTTCTTATGGAAATATTCATGAAAGCTGGTGTACCTGCTGGAGTTATCAACTTGGTATATGTATCAGGTCCTGCTGCTTCTGAGGTATTATTCTCTTCTCCTGATTTTGCTGGTATTCACTTTACAGGATCAACTGGTGTATTCCAGGATATCTGGAAGAATATTGGTGAGAACATTCATATGTTTAAATCGTACCCACGTATAGTTGGTGAAACTGGTGGTAAGGATTATATCTTTATGCACCCAACAGCAAACTGTAAAGATGTTGCTACGGGTATTACTCGTGGTGCTTTCGAATACCAAGGACAAAAATGTTCTGCTGCTTCACGTGCTTTCATTCCTGCAAGCAAGTACGACGAGGTGATGGCATACGTTAAGGAAGATTTAAGCAAGATCAAGATGGGTGGAACAGAAGACTTCACTAATTTTGTAAATGCTGTAATCGACGAGGCTTCTTTCGACAAGTTGGCTTCAGCTATTGATGAAGCTAAAGCTTCTCCAGATGCAGAAATCGTTGCAGGTGGAACTTACGACAAGTCTGTAGGTTATTTCGTTGCTCCAACTATTATTCGTGCAGCTAAGCATGATTATATCACTATGGAAGAAGAGCTTTTCGGCCCTATTCTTACGATTTTTGTATACGATGACAACAAAGTAGACGAGACTTTAGATATTCTTGACAAAGGTTCAATGTATGCTCTAACGGGTGCTATTTTTGCTGACTGTCGTTATGCTATTGAGAAATTGGTGAAACGATTAACTCATACTGCAGGTAACTTCTATATCAACGACAAACCATCTGGTGCAGTTGTTGGACAGCAGCCATTCGGTGGTGGTAGAGGTTCTGGAACCAACGATAAGGCAGGTTCTATGATTAACCTATTACGTTGGGTTTCTCCACGTACAATTAAGGAAACTTTTGTACCAGCTCAAGATTATATGTATCCTAACTTCTTAGAAGATTAGGACCTAAGATAATTGTTAGATATAAAAACGATCGGAGCTTCTGCTTCGATCGTTTTTTATTTAATCGAATTGGTGTTTGCTTAATATCATTTAGTGAAAGTGTGAAAAAGTGATTTTTCAATCGATAACCATTTAGTGAAAGAGTGAAAAATCAATGTTTCAATCAATAACCATTTAGTGAAAGGGTGAAAAAGCAATATTTCAATCAATAACTATTTAGTGAAAGGGTGAAAAAGCAATATTTCAATCAATAACCATTTAGTGAAAGCAAGAAATGATATTCTGAAAAATCAATATTATTGCATTTAGGTAAAAGGTCAGATTATACTTTACCACATCCTCAAATCACCACATCATTTAGTCCTCAACTTTCTTTCCAAAGAAATGGACAATAAGGTAGAGACTTAAAAGGCCAGCTGGGAATATTATCCAAAATGGGACACCATAAGCGGCGGGGATAAGTCCAACAAAGATAGAAACAGTGCCTACCGAAAGTGCATAAGGCATTTGAGTACGAACATGCTCTATATGATTACACGAGCTCGCCAAGGAGCTTAGAATGGTTGTGTCTGATATTGGTGAGCAATGGTCTCCAAGAACAGAGCCAGCAAGTATTGCTGAAACAACAATATAGAAGATGTTCATCGATTCTTCGTCGCTTAATCCAACACTATGACTTAAGTACCACGAAGCTGGAAGAATAAGAGGGTAAAGTATCGCCATTGTTCCCCATGATGATCCGGTAGAGAAAGCGATTAGAGCAGATAGGATAAAGGTTAGTGCAGGTAATAATTGCGGTGCTACATTAATCGATATAAGGATGTTTGAGATGAAATCAGCCGTGTGCAAGTCTTTGGTGATATCAGCTAATGCCCATGCAAGAATCAAAATAAGAATTGCCGTAAGCATGGTTTTGAATCCTTTCAATAAACTTTCACTTGTTTCGTGTAGTGTTAGAATTTTTTGTGTGATTGTAAGTGCTACAGCAGCCAATACAGCTGTAAGCGACGACCATAGTAAAGCTAAATATGAATCGGAAGCGCCTATAACATGCGATAATTTTTTGCTAAAAGCTATTGTTGTATCATTCCAAACAGAACTATCCCAACCTGTATAGAATAAGCCAGCCAATGTGCCAAAGATTACAAT
>TARA_R110001583_G_C5669315_1_pt1 | contig 13559 bp, 8 predicted proteins | sample TARA_R110001583 | Tara Oceans TARA_R110001583 (sample SAMEA4398432) | marine metagenome | biome: Polar Biome; feature: [MES] marine water layer (ENVO:01000295) within the mesopelagic zone...; material: water (ENVO:00002006), including particulate matter (ENVO:01000060) such as...... | reverse complement strand
CTTCAGTATTTTACCGGCTCTGAATAGATCAGAGCTTCCCTAAAGACATGCTCGGCGAGCAGGAACCAGTGACAGCCCGACAGATGTTATTTCCGAATCTGAATGTGCAAAAACGCTACCTCCATGCATGCGTGCAATAGCGGCGACAATGGAGAGGCCAAGTCCAAAATTGTTTTCCTGCCGGTGCTCGCGCGATACGTCATGTCGATAGAAGCGATCGAAAATCCGGTCGATCTCTTCTGGGGGGATTGCTTCACCTACATTCTCGACTGAGAGTAGTACTTCCCCACTTTCAACGCCGATTCTTACGGTAACGCATGTGCCGGCGCAGCCGTACCGCGCGGCATTCGAAAGCAGGTTGGATAGCGCCCGTCTTAGAAGCGCTCTGTCGGCAGCGACACTTGCGTCGCCGAGCACCGTACTGCGAAGCCCGTTCTCGGCCAAGGCGGCCTCATGGTATTCCAGAACTTCAGATGCCAGGTCGGCAATACTGTGGACTATTTCTGCGCGCGCACTGATGCCGCGATCGACCTGCGCAAGAAATAGCATGTCGTTGATCAGGCCTGAAAGGCGTTGTAGCTCTTCGAGATTGGATCCAAGAAAGTCGAGCAGATCCTCGCTCGACCGAGTGCCAGTCAAGGCCAGTTCGGTTTGGCCAATGAGTGTCGCCAAGGGCGTACGAAGTTCATGGGCCACGTCCGCGTTGAATGCTTCAAGTTGAACATACGCGCGCTCAAGCCGCTCCAGTACGGCGTTGAACTGCATAATCAGCGGTTGGAATTCTTCAGCCTGAGTCTGGCCATCAAGGCGTTCGCTTAGCCGTTCAGGTACCAACTGCTTTGCCTGAGCCGCCAAGTCATTTACCGGTTCAAGGGAGTGGCGCACAAGTCGCGCACCACAATAGGACACAAGAAGCGTTCCACCAAGGGCGCTCGCAAACAAGGTCCATGCCAACCGCGTCAACATTGTCGCGTCTGCGCTGGTATCCAGGGCCAGGGTGACGTGCATGACACCGTCGCTGAGCCAGCGGGCTGGCATCTCAAAATCAACGGATCGAAGTTGTTCGGCTCGTTCGGCTATGGCGCCTTTTGGAAAAGTCGTACGCTCTCCGCGCAAGGTCAGTTCAAGGCGGAGATCGAAGCGGCCGAAAAAAAAATCGTCGAGCTTGTGCCGAAGCGTTTCTATATCGCCCTGAGTCACCACCTCTTCTATCAAATGCTGAATAATTTTTTGATATTGCCCGAGCGTCGAGTCTTGGCGTTCGATGAAGCTCATGGTTGTCGCAAAATAGATCACGCTGCAAACGACTCCCAGACCCAGGAAAGCCAATGCAGCAAGCCATTGAGTAAGCCAGCGCCGCAGCGACTTCACGCCCGGCCTTTCCCGTTTTTTCTGACGAGTCTTGTCATTTCGATGCATTAGGACTTCTGGGCAAAATCGTAAAGAGTTCGGCTTGGTGAGTTCGCTCATCCCACGCCTGCTCACCACGTGTGCTGTGCCGTCACAGCCGCATTCAGTCGGTGTTCGGCGTGTTGTGATTGCGCGCCAGTCGCTGTCGAGTGCTCAGCCAGAGCGCCGGAGGCAAGCCGATCATGCTACGCCATCACGGAGAACGGCCCCAAGTTTTGGCCGATTACAAAACTGTAATCTAAATGTTTGCATTTCGACGATATCAGTCTTGTAGGCTTCACCTCAAATCAAATTGCGCTGAAAAAACCGGTGTGACACAATGGAGCAGTACTAGGTTTGATCCTCCGTGCGCTATCGATATTTGGCAGTGAATGCGGTGTGGCGCGACGGATTGACCCTTGCGCATCTCCAATGCGGTTCATTTCAAGCGGCAAAGTCTTTCGGTACGCGTTTTGGTGCCGGGGCTGAACGGACGACCATGCGGATACGACAGGCCGCGGCGTCGTTGGGATCTCCGCACTTCTATGCGCATTGTTGGAACCCGCAGTGCTGAGCTTTCCAGCCGTCACGGACGGTGGTCAGTTGGAGTCGAATGGGGCCGCGTTGAGTGAGCTCCATTCATCGTTTTAGACAAACAATCGAGACAAATTCATGCTGAGCTATGCTGGATTCGTGGCGGGGGCGCCTGTTGTTCTTACGTCGCTGTTGATGGTGTTTTCCCCGGCTGTGTTGGCCGAGGTGAGTTCGCCGGATGGCGAGAGTGCCGCGTCTACACTGACCTCAGAGGTGCGCCTGCGCCGGCCGGACTTGACGCTCACTGAGGCGATTGAGCGTGCCATGGCGTCAAACCCTGCGCTTGCCGCACAAAGGCGCGAGGTTGCTGCCCGCCAAGGCGAGCGCGTGCAAGCGGGTCTTCTGCCAAATCCAAGTCTCTCGATGCTGCTTGAGGATACTCGTAGCGCGACGCGTACGACCACGATCCAGATCGACCAGCGCATCGAGCTCGGCGGCAAGCGTAGCGCGCGAGTGGATGTGGCGGCCGGAAGTGTGAACGCGGCAGATGCGGATCTGGCGGCGCGAACCTTGGTGGTGCGATCCGAAGTGGCTGCCGCTTTTTATGCCGTACTGGCAGGGCAGGAGCGTGTCGCGTTAACTGATGAACTGGTCGTACTTGCCGGGCGCGCCCTGAATGCCGCCACCAAGCGGGTCGCTGCCGGGAAGGCCGCACCGCTGGAAGCCTCCCGTGCGAAAATCGCTGAAGCGTCTGCGCGTATTGAGCAAAGCCAGGCTCAAACTGCGCTTGCTGTTCAGCGACGTCGTCTGGCTGCAACTTGGGTCGGTTCGGACGATGATTTCGGGCGAGTGACTGGCCAAACCGTGACGGGTGCAGTAGCTATGCCGTGGCCTCAGTTGCTGTCGCGCTTGGAGCAGGCTCCGCAGATGCTTAGTGCACGGCATGCGCTTGAGCGCAGTCAATCGGCCGTGGTGCTGGAGCGGGCAAAGCGAACTCCTGACCTGACAGTCAGCCTTGGCAATATCCGCGCCGAAGAGGTCGGTCGTAATCAGGCGCTCATCGGCTTGTCGATCGACATACCTCTGTTTGATCGCAACCAGGGCAACATCATTGCTGCCACACAGCGCGCTGGCGTGGCCGCTGACGAGGTGGATGCGCTCCGAGCCAAACTCCAGGCTGATCTGTTTGAGGCCTACCAGCATCTTCAAGTGGCGCAACAAAGCGCGACGACGCTGGAGGCCGATGTCGTTCCGGCCGCGCTGAGCGCATTTCGAGCGGCAGTGATTGGGTTTGAACTGGGCAAGTTCAGCTTCCTGGATGTGCTCGATGCACAGCGCTCGTTATCTCAGGCGCGGTCCCGGTACATCGAAACGCTGGCGGAAGTCAGCCGCGCTGTGACCCAGATTGAGCGCGTGATTGGGCCGCAGGGCTCTGCGACGCCTTCTGCCCACTACTAGAACTCAAAATCAAACTCCATCAAGAGGATCTACGCGTCCATGATTGAAAAAAAACAAGCCGTGCTTGCCGCAGCCATCGTGCTGATTGGCGGACTCACCGGAGCTGTCGTGCTCGGCGCCAGCCCCTCCACGCAGGCCCCCGAGGCGGACCGCCATGGCGAAGCGAGTGCGCATGCAGACGAGGAGCATCACGGCGCACCTCCACGCACCAACCACGCTGACGATGATCAACATGCTGATGGTGAGCACCATGACGCAGCATCGGTCCCGGGCGTGCATGGTGGTCAGGTGTTCTCTGCCGGCGATACCAGGGTTGAATTTTTATTGTCGGAAGAAGGGGGGAGCCCGCACATTCGGCTGTGGGCTTTCGATCATGACCGCGTCTTGGCGCCTGGTGCTGTCAAGGCCAGCGGCCGGCTGGTGCGCGCGGACGGCAGTGTCGAGGAACTCGCCTTCGCGGTAGCGGATGATTACCTGAAGAGCACGACAGAGGTCGCCGAACCCCATGTTTTCGACGCCAACATCAGTGTTGAGGTCAATGGCGAGACCCTGACCATCAACTACGTCGCCGAAGAGGGCAAGGTGGAGCTGACGGATGTGCAAATCGACAGCGCCGGTGTGGTCATTGATACAGCGGCGCCAGCAAAAATCAAGACCGCCTTGCGCTTGCCGGGCGAGATCCAGTTCAACGCCGATCGCACCGCTCACGTCGTTCCGCGCCTGAGTGGCCTGGTTGAAAGCGCACCGGCCAAGCTTGGCCAGTCGGTCAAGCGCGGAGAGGTGTTGGCGGTGATCGCCAGTACCAGTTTGTCAGAGCAGCGGAGCGAGCTATTGGCCGCAACCAGGCGGCGGGCACTGGCTCAGTCCACCTTCGTGCGGGAAAAGCGCCTGTGGGAAGAAAAGGTGTCGGCGGAACAAGACTATTTGCAGGCCACTCAGGCGTTGCAAGAGGCCGACATTGCGGTAACCAACGCTCAGCAAAAGCTGAAGGCTTTGGGGGCTGGCACGACGATTTCCGGTGCGCTCAACCGCTACGAAATTCGAGCACCATTCGATGGTGTGATCGTTGAAAAGCACTTGTCGCTCGGTGAAGCGGTCAAAGAAGATACGAGCATCTTTACCATCTCGGACCTGTCATCTGTATGGGCCGAGATTATCGTCCCGGCCAAGGATCTGAACGCCATTCGCGTTGGCGAGAAGGTCGTCATCAGAGCAACGGCGTTCGAGTCAAGAACGACTGGCACGATCTCCTATGTTGGCGCGTTGTTTGGACAGGACACCCGTACTGCCAAGGCGCAGGTGACAGTCTCGAATCCTGACCTGGTCTGGCGGCCCGGACTGTTTGTCGATGTTGACGTGATTTCCAGTGAAAAGACCGTGTCTGTTTCTGTGGCAACCGAAGCCGTTCACACCGTTGACGAGCAAGCCGTGGTGTTCATTCGAACCAGGGGTGGTTTTGTCCCTCAGCCGGTGACGCTGGGCAGCTCGGACGGCACGCGGACCGAGATCACAGGTGGCCTCAAGCCCGGAACCCCCTATGCCGCTGCCGGCAGTTTTATCATCAAGGCGGAGCTCGGCAAGGGCAGCGCCGAGCACAGCCACTGAGTCGGGAGACACGCATGTTTGAACGCATCATCCGGCTCGCCATCGAGCACCGCTGGCTCGTCTTGCTTGCCGTGCTCGGCATGGCCAGCATCGGTATCTACAACTATCAGCGCCTGCCTATCGACGCAGTGCCTGACATCACCAACGTCCAGGTCCAGATCAACACGGCGGCTCCGGGCTATTCACCGCTGGAAGTCGAGCAGCGCGTGACCTATCCCATTGAAACAGTGATGGCCGGTTTGCCTGATCTGGAGCAGACCCGCTCACTCTCGCGCTACGGATTGTCGCAGGTGACGGTGATTTTCAAGGACGGCACCGACATCTACTTTGCCCGGCAGTTGGTCAATCAGCGAATCCAGGAGGCGCGCGATCGTTTGCCCGCCGAGGTGACGCCGGCCATGGGGCCGATCTCCACGGGTCTGGGCGAGATCTACCTTTGGACGGTGGAGGCGAGCGACGACGCCCGCAAGGCCGATGGCACGCCGTATACGTCGACTGATCTGCGCGAAATCCAGGACTGGATCATCAAGCCGCAGCTGCGCAATGTGGCGGGGGTGACCGAGATCAACTCGATTGGTGGATTTGCCAAGGAGTATCAAGTCGCGCCCAGCCCGGAAAAGCTGGCCTCTTACGGCCTCACGCTGGCGGACATGGTCACCGCCATCGATCGCAACAACGCGAATGTGGGGGCGGGTTATATCGAAAAGCGTGGCGAGCAATATCTCATCCGCGCGCCAGGGCAAGTGAGCTCACCGGCGGATATAGGGAGCATCATCCTTGGTAATGTGCGCGGGGTGCCGATCCGCATCCGCGACGTGGCCGAGGTGGGCATCGGACGTGAGTTACGTACCGGTGCAGCCACCGACAACGGCCGCGAGGTCGTGCTCGGCACCGTGTTCATGCTGATTGGCGAAAACAGCCGCGCGGTGTCCGCCGCAGTGGACCAGAAGATGGTCCAGATCAACAGCAATCTGCCCGAAGGCGTCCGCGCGGTGACGGCCTATGACCGCACGGTGCTGGTCGACAAGGCGATCAACACCGTCAAGAAGAACCTGCTCGAAGGGGCGATTCTCGTCATCGCCATCCTGTTCCTCTTTCTGGGCAACATCCGCGCGGCCATCATTACCGCGATGGTGATCCCGTTGTCCATGCTGTTTACCTTCACCGGCATGGTGACCTACAAAATCAGCGCCAACCTGATGAGTCTGGGCGCGCTCGATTTCGGCATCATTATCGACGGTGCAGTCGTCATCGTTGAAAACTGTGTGCGCCGCCTGGCCACTGCTCAGGAGCACCACGGCCGTCCGCTGACCCGCACGGAACGTTTCCACGAAGTCTATGCCGCCTCGGTCGAGGCGCGCCGTCCGCTGCTTTTCGGGCAGGTGATCATCATGGTGGTGTATCTGCCGATCTTTGCGCTCACCGGTGTCGAAGGCAAGATGTTCCACCCGATGGCGTTCACGGTGGTTGCCGCTTTGCTCGGAGCCATGGTGCTGTCGGTTACTTTCATCCCGGCCGCCGTCGCCCTGTTCATCGGCGACAAGGTTGCTGAAAAGGAAAACCGCTTGATGCGCGCCGCGCGCCGTGGCTACAAGCCGGTGCTGGGCCTGGTGATGCGTAACAGACCGGTGGTGGTGGCGCTTGCCGTGGTGGCCGTCTCCTTGTCCGGTGTGCTGGCAACACGTCTGGGCAGCGAATTCGTGCCAAGCCTGAACGAAGGGGATTTCGCGATCCAGGCACTGCGTATTCCTGGAACCAGCCTGAGTCAGTCGGTCGACATGCAGCGCCAGATCGAACGTAAGCTGAAAGCCGAGTTCCCCGAGATTGAGCGGATATTCGCGCGCACCGGCACGGCGGAAATCGCCTCTGATGCAATGCCACCGAACATCTCCGACGGCTACATCATGCTCAAGCCAGAAGATCAGTGGCCCGAGCCGAAGAAGAGTCGCGACGAGTTGCTCATTGCTGTGCAGGCCGTGGTGAATGCCATTCCCGGCAACAGCTATGAATTTTCACAACCCATCCAGCTTCGATTCAACGAACTGATTTCCGGAGTAAGAAGTGATGTCGCGGTGAAAGTCTTCGGTGACGACATGAAGGTGATGAACGAAACAGCCGCCAAGGTGGCTGCAGCACTTGAAAGCGTCGAGGGCTCATCCGAAGTCAAAATTGAACAAACCACCGGTCTGCCCATGCTCACGATCGACATCGATCGAGAGAAAACCGCCCGTTACGGCCTGAACATCGGCGATGTACAGGGCGCGGTCGCCACGGCGATCGGTGGCCGTCAGGCAGGCACCATGTTCGAAGGCGATCGGCGCTTCGACATCGTGGTGCGTTTGCCTGATGCCTTGCGCTCTGATCTCGATGCGCTCAAGCGGCTACCGATCGCTTTACCACGGACTGCCAACGCGAGTGGAGACGAACGGACCGCTTATATCCCGCTTGGTGAAGTTGCCGAACTCAAGTTGGCTCCGGGGCCGAACCAGGTCAGCCGTGAAGATGGCAAGCGTCGAGTGGTGGTCAGCTCGAACGTGCGTGGGCGGGATATCGGCTCCTTCGTCAAGGACGCTGAGCTACGCTTGGCGGAGGTGAAGATTCCGACGGGCTACTGGACAAGTTGGGGTGGTACGTTCGAGCAGCTTCAGTCAGCGATTGCGCGCCTTCAGATTGTTGTACCGGTTGCTCTCTTGCTGGTGTTCACCTTGCTGTTTGTCATGTTCGGCAACGCCAAGGATGGCTTGCTGGTGTTCACAGGGATTCCCTTCGCGCTCACTGGTGGCGTTATTGCGCTGTGGCTTCGAGACATTCCGCTGTCCATCTCGGCGGCGGTGGGCTTCATCGCGTTGTCTGGTGTGGCGGTACTCAACGGTCTGGTGATGATCTCCTTCATCCGTAGTCTGCGTGAGCAAGGTCGGACGCTGGACGAAGCCATTGAAGAGGGCGCCTTGACACGCTTGCGCCCGGTGCTGATGACTGCACTTGTGGCCTCGCTGGGCTTCGTGCCGATGGCGATAGCAATTGGCACCGGCGCCGAAGTGCAGCGTCCGTTAGCCACCGTGGTCATTGGCGGGATCTTGTCATCGACCCTGCTTACCTTGCTGGTCTTGCCGGTCCTCTACCGTCTGGTACATCGCCGTGACGCTGAAAAAGAAGACTTTACGGCGGAACCCGAGGTGGAAGCCAACCCCGTCTGAGGACCACACGGGCCGACCGCCGGTCTGCCCGCCGCCATTTGCAGGAGCATCATCATGGGATTTCTGGAAAAGCTGTTGCGTGTGGCCGGCTCCGGCCACCACTCAAAATCGGGCTATCGGCACGGACATGGGCGTTCGCGCGAGCCGGCATGCGCCGCGCCGACCGAGGTGGCGCGCTGCACGGCGTGTACCGAACCGCTGTTGCCAAATGCCCGGTTCTGCGCCAAATGCGGCGTATCGTTGACGCCACGGGCATGCGCCGCGTGCAAGGCGCCGCTCGCCATCGGTGCCCGCTTCTGCGGTAGCTGCGGCGTGACCGTGGCCGCCTGAGTGGACGGCGCTACGTGGGGTGCCCGCCCGTGACCGGTCACAACACAGTCACTACCTACATCCAACCCGCATTGAGAAAACACCATGCGTTCGATGCACATCATCGGTAGCCGTGAGTTGGGCGGCGCCGAGAGTTTTTTCCTGCGCTTGCTCCCGGCGCTGGCCGCGATCGGCGAGCATGAAGTTGTCGCGGTGACCCGGCGCGACGGTGAGGTCGCCGCGCAGTTGTGCCCCAGCATCGCCCAGCACATGGTATCGCTCAGAAACGGATGGGATCTGGGCTCAGCGTGCGCCATCCGGACACTGATCCGCCGCCACCGGCCGGACATCGTGCAAACCTATATGGGCCGGGCGACCCGGCTCACGCGCGTGCCCAGGGATTGCGGCGCGATCCATGTGGCCCGTCTGGGCGCCTACTACAAAATTGATGGCTACTATCGGCATGCTGATGCCTGGATCGGCAATACGCGCGGCATCTGCGACTATCTCGTGCGCGAGGGGCTCGCCGTGTCACGGGTCTTTCACGTGGGCAACTTCGTTGATGTGCCAGCACCGACCCCGGCAAGCACCTTGAATGAGTTTCGCCGTGCTTACGATATTCCGGAGGATGCGCGAGTGATTTTGTCGCTGGGGCGCTTTGTTGAGAAGAAGGGTTTCCGGGACTTGCTCACGGCCTTTGCCCAACTTCCCGCGAGCTGTCAATCTCAGCCCGTTTTCCTTGTCCTCGCCGGCGATGGCCCGTTGCGCGCCGCCTTGCTCCGCCAGGCGGACGAGATGGGTCTGGCGGATCGCCTGCGCTGGGTCGGCTGGCATACTCAGCCGGGGCCGCTTTTTCATCTGGCGGATGTCTTCGTCTGCCCCTCCCTGGACGAGCCGCTGGGCAACGTGATTCTCGAGGCGTGGGCACATGGCGTGCCGGTCGTGTCTACCGATACCGAGGGTGCGCGGGAGCTGATCCAGAACGAGGTCAACGGCCTGGTGACGCCGACGGCCACACCCGCCATGCTCAGCCGCCGCATGGCCGATCTGCTGATGGCTCCGCCGCAGGAGCGTCAGCGCCTTGTCGCGGCGGGGCGGGATGAGATCGAACAGCGTCATTCGCGTGACGTGGTGAGCCAGCGCTATTGCGACGTGTACGGGCAGCTTCTGGCGGGTGCCAGTGCGGCGGGATGATCGTCAGCGTGAAGCACGAGTTGCCTTGCGAACGATCAGTCCGGTGGCGGGTGCCGTTCGCATCGCTTACGCCGTCTTCGCGTCTTTTAAGCCTTCGGCCTGAACCTTTAACCAATGGCTTCGGCCGGATAAACCTATGACAAACCGGAGAACACCCCATTCAACCTCTGAGATGAGTGCAAGTGCCGCGTCGGATGGCTCCGCCACTGGCGAGGCAAATCACGAGCAGCCGGGACACATTCATTCGTCTGGTGGTCAGGGCGTTGATGCGCACGATCACGGGGGATTGTTTGGTGAGAACACCGAAATGATCTTCGCGCTGACGTGCGGGGTATTGCTGGCCATCGGTGTCGCCGTCGAGAAGCTGGCGCCGGCGCTGCCCGGTTGGTTGCCGTTGCTTTGCTACTTCCTGGCCTACGGCTTTGGCGGTTTCTATACGGTTCGGGAAGCCTTTGACAATCTTCGTCGCAAGCGCTTCGAGATCGATACACTGATGCTGGTCGCGGCTGCCGGCGCGGCGGCGCTGGGCGTCTGGGCAGAAGGGGCGTTGCTGCTGTTTCTGTTCAGTCTCGGTCATGCGTTGGAGGACTACGCCATGGGGCGCGCCAAGCGCGCGATCGAGGCGTTGGCTGAGCTAGCGCCGGACACGGCAACGGTGCGCCGAGATGGACGCCTGGCCGATGTTCCCGTCGAGTCGCTTGTGCTGGGCGACATCGTGGTCGTGCGTCCGAACGCGCGTCTTCCGGCCGATGGCTTTGTGGTCGCCGGGGTCTCCAGCATCGATCAGGCACCGGTCACCGGTGAGAGCATTCCCGTCGACAAGCAACCGGTTGAAGATGTGCTGGCGGCCCGGGTCCGGCCAGAGGCCATCGACTCCGCTTCGCGCGTGTTCGCGGGGACGATCAACGGATCGGGGGCCATCGAGATTGAGGTCACGCGTCGCGCGGCCGATTCGACACTGGCGCGCGTTGTCAAGATGGTCAGCGAAGCGCAGACGCGCAAGTCGCCAACCCAGCGTTTTACCGACACGTTCGAGCGCATCTTTGTGCCCGCAGTGCTGGTGCTGGCCACGGTGCTGTTGTTCGCCTGGGTTGTGGTCGATGAGCCGTTCCGCGACAGCTTCTACCGCGCCATGGCGGTGTTGGTGGCGGCGAGTCCGTGCGCGCTGGCCATCGCCACGCCCAGCGCGGTGCTCTCCGGAATCGCGCGCGCGGCGCGTAGTGGCGTGCTGATCAAGGGCGGCGCGCCGCTCGAAGTGCTTGGGTCGCTTACCGCGATGGCATTCGACAAGACGGGGACGCTGACCGAGGGGCGCCCCTGGGTGACCGATGTGATTGCGTTCGACGGGGTGAGTGAGGAGGCACTGCTCGCGGTTGCGGTCGCGGTGGAGTCGCTCAGTGACCATCCGCTTGCCACCGCAATCGTTCGCGACGGGCGGGCCCGGCTGAGCAGGGGCGTGATTCCGACGGCGACTGGCCTTGAGAGTCTGACCGGCCGCGGGGTGACAGCCACGGTGGCGGGCGAGACGGTGTGGATCGGCAAGGCCGAGATGTTTGGCGCTGGGGGGGCGCCCACGCTTGGCGCCACGGCAAAGGTAGCGATCGATCGGTTGCGCGAGGCGGGCCGGACGACGATGATGGTCAGGCAGGGTGATCGCGATCTGGGCGCGATCGGCTTGCTCGACAAACCACGGGCGGGCGCCCGTGAAGCGTTGCAACAACTGCGCGATCTGGGTATTCGCCGGATGATCATGATCTCGGGTGATCACAGCCGGGCGGCGCAAGCGGTTGCCAGTGAGTTGGGCCTGGATGAAGCCTGGGGCGATCTCATGCCCGAGGACAAGGTGAAGGCGATCCACCGGCTGCGCGAGCAGACGACGGTGGCCATGGTAGGCGATGGCGTCAACGATGCCCCGGCCATGGCCAATGCCACGGTCGGCATCGCCATGGGCGCGGCAGGGTCGGATGTGGCGCTGGAGACGGCCGACGTTGCGCTGATGGCCGACGAGCTGCGGCATCTGCCGTTTGCTGTGGGGCTCAGTCGCCATGCGCGTGCGGTCATTCGCCAGAATGTGTTCGTCAGTCTGGGGGTGGTGGCGCTGCTGGTGCCCGCGACCATCATGGGGCTGGGCATTGGAGCGGCGGTCGCCGTTCACGAAGGCTCCACCCTGCTGGTGGTGGTCAACGCGCTTCGGCTATTGGCCTACCGGGACAGTGCCCGCTAGCCATCGAGGTCGACGGTATCGGCCACCCCCTGTGGGTGCGCGGCGACCCCACCCGCTTGCGCCAGGCCTTGCTCAACTACGCCGGCAATGCCGTCAAATTCACCGATGCGGGCACCATCACACTGCGCGCGCGGCTAGAGAGCGAGACCCCCACGCAGCTGAGCGTTCGCTTCGAAGTCAGCGACACCGGCATCGGCATCACGCCGGAGGCCCGTCGGCAATTGTTCAACGCCTTCGAACAGGCCGACGCCTCCACCACCCGAAAATACGGCGGCACCGGGCTCGGTCTGGCCATCACCCGCCGGCTGGCCGAACTGATGGATGGCAGCGTCGGCGTCGACAGCACCCCCGGCGTCGGCAGCACCTTCTGGATCACCGTGCGCCTGCCGCGCAGCCTGGCGCGATGCCGCCCGGCGCCCAAGCCCGATTCGCCCGCGCGCGAAACCCGCAACAGCCCGCAAAACCTCCGCCTGCTGCTGGCCGAAGACAGCGAGGTCAATCGCGAAGTCGCCCTCGCCCTGCTCGACGCCCAGGGCTGGCATGCAGACAGCGCCGAGAATGGCGATGTCGCGGTGCGCATGGCCCGCGCCCAGCCCTACGCGCTGATCCTCATGGATGTGCAGATGCCGGTCATGGATGCTCTCGACGCCACGCGCGCCATCCGCGCCCTGCCGGGCTATGCCGCCACCCCGATCCTGGCCATGACCGCCAACGTGTTTTCGCAGGATCAGGCGGCCTGCCGCGCCGCCGGCATGAATGACTTCATCCCCAAACCGGTCGAACCCGCCCAGCTTTACGAAATGCTGGCCCGCTGGCTGCCGGTGGATGCCGACACGGCCCCGCCAGCACCGACGAACCCACCAGCGATCGCCGCCGACCCCGAGGCCGCCGCGCGCCTGCTGGCTGAACTCCGCCCGCTGCTGGTGGCCAGCGACATGCGCGCCAACGCGTTGCTGCAGCAACACTCGGCCTTGATCGTCGCCACCTTCGGCGACGCCGGGCGGCGCCTACTCGCCCAGGTCGCCCGCTTCGACTACCCCGAAGCACAAGCCACGCTCGAGCGCCTGTCCGGCGACGGAGCGCACACGCCGTAACGGCCGGGTTTCAACGGATCGCTCCTGATCGACCTCGAAGCGACCGACTGCCGCCAGCGGCAGCGTGCCTCATCCGGCGGCGCGAATCGATGCCCCCTGGGTCACCCGTCGCCGACCCGCGCGCCAGAAGATGACAGTGCGGTGTCAACATCGTAATGATCAGGTCATGCCGTCGACACCTGCAGCCGTCCATGATTGTCCATGTAGTGCCAGAGGGTGCTCCGCGCCGCCGATCTTCATCGCATGTGCATCGAAGCGCCCGACCCTCATGAACTGTCGCCAAAACCCTCGGAGGATTCCATGACTCGCTATCGTCAGAACTCACTCATCATGACCTGCATTCTCGGCGCGACACTGGCCGGGTCGGCGCTGGCGGCCGATGACCATCAGCATGCGCCGCAATCCGGCACCCCGCAGGCTCAGATGGCGCAAGGCAGCACTGCCACGCCGCAAGGCACCATGCCGGCATCGCCCGAAGAGTTTGCGGCACACATGAAGGCAATGGCCGACCGAATGAAGGAGAAAGGGAAAGCCATGGAGTCCATGGGTCGCCAG
>TARA_R110001583_G_C5669321_1_pt1 | contig 13572 bp, 10 predicted proteins | sample TARA_R110001583 | Tara Oceans TARA_R110001583 (sample SAMEA4398432) | marine metagenome | biome: Polar Biome; feature: [MES] marine water layer (ENVO:01000295) within the mesopelagic zone...; material: water (ENVO:00002006), including particulate matter (ENVO:01000060) such as...... | reverse complement strand
GGTTATGAGAAGGAGGATACTACACCCCCTCCGGAGGGGTAGAAAGTTGTAATTTGTTATAAATATGCGTTATTTTAATCTTCTCTTGCTTGGCGACAAAGGCTAAATTGGCTCATGACCACAACGAAACAAGCAACTGACCGGCACAAACCTACCGGCAATGACGATTCTGAAACGACCTTAAGGCTAGATCCCACCCTCAAACCATTGCTTGAGTGGGCCGCTTCGACAGGTTTATTAACTGAATTTCAAGTGATCGTTACGGCACTCCGCTTACAGTTCCCCGAACAACCCAAGCGTATCCCTGTGTGGGGTAGCAGCGCAATCAAGTTTTTCCGCCGATTCCTCCAAACCCAGCTTCCTACTTTACATAGCACCACATTGGCTGAGTGGAGTGATAACCCAGTTTGCCAAGACATCCTCCGGTTCTTATCCGGCTTAACACAGCTTTCCTCACTTGATGCAGTTTCCGCACTCAAGGATAAGCCAGTTGATGTAATCCTCCGTGGCCGCCTAACTGACCAGTACCTTCTGGCTTTAATTATCAGCGACCAGGGGCATTGTGATGATAGTGACCTGAAACTTTGGAGGCAGCGGCTTCGGCTTTGGGTTGTAGTACAGGCGATCTCGCTCGTTGAAAAGCACAACGAGTCACTCGACGGAAACATCCAAACAATCGCCCGATTTTTGACTATCGAGTATTCGTCTATTCACCAACTGCCTGACAAGCAACACAGTGCTGAACGCTGGGCCCTCATCAATAGGCTGTTTTATCGTATACAAAGCGAACTTGAATGGCATAGCCCTCCTGACTTTAAACGCTTTAATGCAGCCCTTAGGACGGCAGCGATGCAGTTGGCCGCCGACGAATCAGACAAGGCCTCCAAGAGTTTTTTACTCGCCATTGTTGGAGCATCCCTTGGCGAGCGAAAGCCTATTCGCTCAGGAAAGGTAGCGGTAGCACCTTTCCCATTTTCGATTGATGTTCCTGAGCCTCGTCCTATAAACCCATTTCACGACAAACTGTTCTGGATTCCACCTGCAAACGCTCCAGTCGGTGATGGTCTAGCGGAAGAGGAAGAAGGCCTCGTCGCCGTAGATGTATCAAATCATATTTCCATGTCTAAGCAACGGCTTGCCACCCGGTCTGTATTGATTCAGTCTGCGGAGCAGTCGCATTACCTGCCTTGGGATTGGGAAAGGCTGTTACCAAATGAGCTACCGACCTTTCAGGGCTGGCTTGAGTCGACGCATGCTTCCGGACAACTAGCGGAGCGAGTAGGAGGTTTTCTCGCTTGGATCGCCATCCATACTGCTAGGAGCATGGTTCAGACTGCGCGCATCCTTATTTCTCAAACACCTAGTGACGAATGGCGACTCTGCCCTCACAAGCTTAGTTTGATACGTAATGCGCCTTATAGGGTCAATTCATGGCAACCCTCCCCGGAGCAACGAGAATTCTTAGCGTCTTACGCAAATGAAGTGCATCTGCATATACCAGAAACGTATCACTCGTCCCTGAAGGCATTGCTCGGGACATTTCCGAAAAACGAGTCTTGTATCGCTGAACATTGGGAGCTGCTATCTAAGATGCCCCTTGAAAAGTGGTTCGAAGAACAAATGACCGGCCCTCTTGCTCGAATCAAGCAGCGAATGACAGCACAAGTCTTACCGCAACACATCTATGAACAGACAGGGAATACTAATCAATCGCGGCTGTATAGCATTCATCCTAATTCTGCGGTGCCTGGCGCCTGTGCCTATACAACGATAGACCTAGGCACTTTAAGAGCAGCTACTAATGTTTCATTCTGTGCTCCAGGAAATCCCCACGATGGCATCGTCGTCTTTGGAAGCAAACTGGACCCTCTTGAACGACACCTTCATGCGTCTGTAGCGGCGTTACGCGAGAAAGTAGAATCTCTTCGTAGCGAATCTCCGGTCGCATTTCACAATGCGTTTGTTACTTATACTGTGCTAGCTATACACGCTGCCACCGGAGCGCGTCCTATCCGTGATCCTTATGAGCGCCTTAGCCATTTCAATTGGGAGAATGGATTCGTCTACGTGGATGACAAGCATGACCGCCAATCCCACCAAGGCAGATTATGCCCGCTTCCAGCCAGTCTATCAGAGCACTTACAAACCCAATATTTGGCGCACCTCCGCTATCTTGCCACAGCATTCGAAGCAATAGGCTCACCGCTGGCTGATCAAATCAATGCGCTTCTTGCCCCCCAAACTGAACAGACCCTGCCGTTTTTCTTCTATTTGAACGAACAGTTCCAATGGAGAAGTGTTGCAGGCGAGTCTATGGATGCACTGGAGCTTTGGAAGAGTCACCTCCCTCACAACCTTTTTCGTCATCGATTAATTAAGCGCTTATCTGAACAAAGGGTAGATCCCGAGGTTATTGACGGCTTGGCGGGACACTCTGAGCGGGGCGTTGCCAGTTATGGTGACTATTCGATTCGCTGCTGGTCAACAGACATGGACTCAATTAGAAGGGACATTGAAGCTACCTATAACAGCCTAGAATTCAATTCGATTAGCTCTTGGTATTCGCAGCCGACACTCGAGCCGCATCAAAGCCATGCGGCGCAAAAGCCTCAGCCGTACGGTTCACACGCGCGAGTGATTCAACGACGCCTCTCAGATCGCTCTGCAAGACGATCCGCAAAGGACGATATCAAGATATTACTTAAAAAACACCTCGGCGCTGACAAAGAGACGGCGAATGTCAGCGACATCTCAGATGAGGCACTTGACGCCTTAATCAACGCAATGGTTTTCACTGATAAACATACACCTCACCCTAAAGCATCCGTCCGATATTCATATCTTTTGCGTTGGATTGAGTCACAAGAGTTCAAGCGTCAGTCATTATTGAAGGTGAAAACGCGATACCTACACCACACCCCTGAAACCTCACCCTTTTGGGAGTCCATCCCTAACACGTTGCCTACCTGGCATGCGCTTCAAGACGCTGCGAATCAACTAGCTAAAAGCTGGAACGGTAATTTTTCGCCAACATATCTCTCCAAGAAAGACAGTCTTGTTGTAGGGGCCGCTCTATTGGTTATCGAAAACCGTCTTTGTTACCGGCAACTACTGTCCGACTTAATGCGTAACTGCCATGCGCGGCTATTGTACGTCGAAGGTGAAAGCTATCTAGAATACGAAGAAAAACTCGATATAAACAATCTAACAACGCCCGTTCAGAGGCATCACGTCAGCCTCACTGCTGCCGCACTTCTTGCCCGTGGGCTCTCATCAAAGTACTCCTTTAAGGAAAGCTCAAGCTCTGTTCCGGAGCTACTGATCCCCCTCGTGGATTTGCTGCACTCTAAGTCGAACCTAAAAGACAATAAAACGACAACTTTCTTCTCTGCACTTTGTCATGTCGTAGACGGCGCCAATAGGGTTGAATTACCAGGAATGCTTTCAGCCACCTTGAGCGGTCGTGTACTGTCAACCTGCTTCAATTTATGCGATTGGATTCGAGTTCGATCAGGACAGAAAGTTAATGTAAAACAAAACGCTGAATCCTCTACAGATCCGCAGGATGAAATTGAGAAACTAATAAATAGCCAAGTTTCTAAGTTTCGGGCCAGCCCTCTGGCTGATTCTGACGAAGCGAGTCTTGAGTCGAACGCTCGTCAATTCAGCGCAGCGATTCGCAAAATCCTGAGCGGATATTCACCCGGGCGATCCGACGGCTGCACAAGAGCCATCCGTGATATTTGTGGTCAGTGGCAAACCCGGGTTAGCGCAACCATGCTTCTGCTCGGCGAGTGGATAGCCCATCGAATAGAAGAAGGGTGTCTGAACTCTAGTGCGAGCCTTGCTCGAAATACCGTCGAGCAATATTTTTCAGAGCTGGATGGGCCCTTTTGCGGTTTGGCTTATGACCAAGACCTCTTAGCATTTGAACCGGAGGAGGTCACCACCTTCTATGCGGGCATTATTGACTCCAAAGATCGATCGCCAAAGTCTCTCAAGTATCTATGTGACCGCCTGGTCAATTTTCATGAATGGGCTGCTACTAGAGGAGTAGCCCATCCTCATTGGTCCGAACTCGACTTGCCGGAAGCTAGCCGCTCGGTATCACCTGGGATCATTCTGGAGCATGAATACCTTAAAGCTCTTCATTTTATACTCAAAGGGCTAGACATAGAGGACGATGAATTCCAGCTTCAGCTCGCTTTTGTTCTGTTGTGCTGTTACCGGTTTGGTCTGCGTGTGTCAGAAGCAGCAGGAATGCAATTACGGGACTGGCACGATCACACTGGTGATGGCAGCATCGTGGTGTATGTACGAGTAAATGCTTTCAGAGGGCTGAAGTCCGACAATTCCCGACGTGCGGTACCATTGCTTTTCGAACTCTCGCAGATTGAGCTCCAGATAATAAACCGCATCAAAGGTCAGGCATTAACAGACTCGCACCTACGTGAAACTACCCACTTAGTCAGTAATGGCATCGACGGCCGCCCATCACCACTGATCCCTCTTGTTAGTGCAACTCTGATCAATATCCTGCGCGCTGTAACTGGAAATGACACCACGGTGCTCCACCACTGTCGTCACTCCTTCCACTGTTTTTGTGCAGCCGTCCTGTTTGATATTCGAACCCCGTTCACCGAAATGCTAGTGCCAAAAACGGTGGACTGGGCCGTGTTACGTCGCAGGGTACTTGGCCAATATTCATTACCGTCACGCAGAAGCTCGATGGCGCTTGCTCGCTTAATGGGCCACGCACACCCTCGGACTGGTATGGTTCACTACAATCATCTTATGGCTGAATGGGCCGACAGCTTGGCCCAACTATCGGAGGGTGGGCAGTACTCCATCCACAAAAAATGTCTGCATCCGATGGATTTACCGATAAAAGGAGATCTGGACGAGCGGCTGCTCTTAGCAATGGGGCCTTCACTTGAGACTCCAACTATGGAACTGGCATTAAGAGCGTTAAAGCTGATGGCGCATGGTAAGCGCAAGGAACAGGTTGCAGAGATGCTCTGGCTTCCTGATGAGTTTATGGAGAAACTGTCGCAATGTGTCGAAAAGGTGGGCACTAGGATGAAATACAACAAGACCAAATACAAACCTGCAAATAAATGGGCTCACTCAAAAACAGATTACCTCTGCCAGATTAAACCGCCAAGTTGGAAGGCCCTGTTTCGTCATGAGCGCAACAGGAAGCACTCTGAACCTGCCGAGAGCCCTGTTCGACTTGAGGAGCTGCCACACATGATAGGAGAAAACCGGCAAATCCTGCTCAAAACTGAATCGAGTTTCAAATTGCTTAGAGCTGTGTTGGATTACTTTGAAATTGAAGAGGAATCGATCAAGCTCTACCAACGCCGTAGCAAAGCCGAAATAGCTGCTTACGCAAAACAATACGGCTTTGAACCGATCAAAGCACTTCACGAAAAGTCTCGGAAGCAGGCAGAAGACCCTAGTATCGATATGCCAGTGTTCTGTTTTGATCCACTAAACCCCAGTGGAGACAGTGACGATCCCTCATATTCTTACTGTGCACTACAAATCAAAAAAAATTCTGTGCTTCCACTTCGATCAAGCTTTGATATTACCGCTGTACTTATTGCTTACGTCGCTGTTGTAGGGTTTGCTTAACCCTCTTCCGAGGGGGCTTGAGCCTTACTGACAAGGTCACTACCTCGCTCTAAGCGTTTAAATTCGAACTGTCTTTTTTTTTCATACGGGTTAACGGAGGACTTGATAACAACTTTATACAAATCCTCCGTACTAAATGCTCGGTAGAGCGTATAGAAATGCTCCTCGGCCTTGAAGGGAATTTGTGTAGGCTTTAGCCGACCACGATCATCCAGTTTAAGAATCGTTATGACAGGAGGAACTTTCGAAAGCGCTAAAATCGAGGACTCAATGACGAAATCATGTTCAGGACCTGGAGGTTCCGGGGAAGCTTCAAAAGCCATCTTCCCCAGCGCTATCAACGGTGCATCAGCTTCAACTGAATAAGCCAATGCCGTTTGGATATGACTTGCCTCCTGCCTGTGTTTAAGCGTTAGTTGCTCAGCCAGGGCGTCAGCCCAGTCAGGAAGAGAGTCTTGATACTCTTTTGATACGATATTTTTATACGATTTAGCGAGGTAAACGATGGCGAATTGTTTGATTTTATCAACATGAGCATTGGTCAATCCGTAACCACCCGCATATATATCGACTGCCGGAGAGAACGCCTCATCTTCGAGTTCGGATAAAATCTGATCCTTTCTTATTTTGACTCTAGCGGAAGAAAAATATCGTTTAGAGAAGTCGCTCAACACATCGACGGTTTCCTTCGCACTGCGTTTACCGTCAGCTATCGCTTTCTCAAGCACCGTGATGGGTATTTTCCCCTCTTGCCGCTTCGAACTGTACTCTGCCCCACACCCTATCTGTAAGACAAAGTACTCCTTCCATTCACTGTGGGTGCCATCAACTTCGACGTCCAGGTTGTCTTGATTCATTGTATCGGTCATACAGGGGCCTGTGGTTTAAGCTATTTGAAGCTCTCGCTGGCAGTTGATTAGTAGCAACTGACCAACCGTAACCCTACCCTGACCGGGAATTTTTTTTATGCCGAAACATAGGGTATTTCGAGGGGGTTTCGACATAACTGTGAAATTAGCGGTCTTTTTTGTGATAAATGGCAATCTAATTTAGAAATATCAATCACGATAGCCATTTCGTGGTGAACCTAAACTTGGCTGGATAAATAGTTGAGAACTTGCTTGATGCCACTTCCATCTTCTTCTGACAGCATGACCTCGAGTGCACTACGTCCTGCAAAAACAGGATGGCTATTGGGCTTGCGTACCCAGCCATAAACGGATTTGGGAGAAGAAAATAGCGACCTTAAGCAGCCGTGAATGTTCAGCAGCATGGAGGCTCGTTCCATTATCTCGAAAGTCGTCAAGGGTTGGTTCTGTAGGTTTTCGAGGTCCAATAAATCAGCCTCAGTGACTCCCAGCAAGGCGCTGTTTTCACTCAGAGAGCAACCCCATTTTTCGAGGACTTTTAGTGCTGCTCTAAGGGCGGCTCCCATCTGTTTCGTTGTGAGCCGTGCCAAATCACTCGTATCAGTGTCGATCACCGGTTTGCCGGTCGTCATATACCGGTTCATATAAATGGCTACAGTTGAAATTCCCCCCCCGCCGAATTAGCTCCGCGGGGTTGGGCGGTAACCCTGAATTTGAGGCGTGTAACCATGCCGCCGAACCTTCATGAGAACCAAAAAACCTCAACAGCCCCAGGCTTACATCGATCAGAGCCAGAGGAGGGCAATGAGAAAGTTCGGCCACATTCAATCGTAGAAACTCACAGGCTCGCTTGAATGCCTTGATTACCACCTGAGACTGGATTATCTCGGTGCCTTCACAACCCGTACTCTCCCATTCGTTCGGTAGTAATTGGGCTAAGCCCTCATCTCTAGTAAGCTCATCAAGTATCTCCGATTTGATCGGTGTATGAGCTAGCATCCCTTTTGCCGCACCTGTTTGTTCTTGTTGGCTCGCTTGGTTGTTGTGCCAGACTAACTTCATCACAGCGATGCCTCGTCCGCGGCCACGTAATAGCCGCCACCAAAGTTGGCGATTCATCGCCTTATTCCGACGATGGCGTTGCCGTTGAGCCTGTCTTTTCATCTTATTCCCCTGTGATAGACAGTACATCTCGATTTCGTAGGATGGTCTCTCCAACGGCTTGAGAATAGTCGGAAGGTATGCCGCTTCTTTGGATATCCCCTCGCCCAACGAGTTGATAGGTCGAGCCGCTGGCTGATATGCACGACATAGATTGAAAGTCAAAACCAACAAGTAGGGATGTCATCATTGCGCTTCCACTTGGAAACCGTTCAGCTTTGTCGTCGACGACTTGTCCCGTCAAAACTGCAGGCATTAGCCCAGGCCTTAATTCGGAAAAAGCGACACGGTCACGATCCGATAGTGGTGCAATATGGATCGCCCAGTTAGTAAGAATGCTCGTATATGTATAGCCAGCCTTTTCTTGTCTTGTGCTCATCTCTTACACCTGTGCTATTTCTCATGGATGCAGGTTAACCCCGATCACTAATCGGCCAAGAGCCGACATCCACACAAACTCTACAGCGGCTAGAAATAAAAAAACGGCCGAAACATAGGTTTTCAGAAGGGGGTTTTGAATTTTGAAAGCCCTAAACCGACCTAATGCCTTGATTCTTCTATCAATCGAATATCCAGTCCTGTGAAAATGTATAAAAAGATCTTTTTAATCAATCAGTTATTATAATTACTCTAGTAAATACTTACCTATAATACCAATAAGAAATAACTACCACGGTCCCCAGTGGGAGGGCACCGATTATGAAACACCCACTCAGACAAGCAGCATCTACAAGACCCCGTGGGCGGGTTTATTTCCAGCGATCATCGGGTGAGATAACTACCGTCATTGCTGACGCACATCGTGAAGGTGGCAGCCCGGAATGGGCGTATGGTGGAAAGGTTTTTCCGACCCAAACAGCTTTAGCGGAGAGTCTTGGCATTACTCAGGATCTGCTCTCCGCCGCTATTATTCGTTCTTCCGACCAGTGCCTAGATGCCATCATCGATACTCTGCTGGAGAAGCAAAAGCGCATCGAAGAGATTAGCGATGTTGCCCCATCCTTGCGTGACGCAATCATCAAAAATCCGAGTCAATCGGTAGAATATCTCGCTAGTCGGTACGCTCTTAATCGTGAAACCGTTCGTAACAGAATAAAAGACCTTTACGCGTTAGGCGTAATCAGTGTACTTCCTAAATCCAACACCAATGCGATGCAGATCCGTGTTTTCGGCAAGACCTTCGCATCAGAGCTTGAGTTGGCTCGAGAATATCGAATTCCCTACTCCAGGTTGACCGATCGATATCACAAAGAAACGAAAAAAACGCGAAGTAAAGGTATCCCGTTCGACGAAGAGAAGGCTTGGGAATACGCGATAACACTCGGTCCCGATCAGCGCAACCGCAAGCCACTGACTGATACGAGCGGCAAACACTGGTCATCTCAGCGAAAAGCCGCACACCACCACAATGTGTCTTTCAAGACGCTTAATAATCGACTCTCATTCCTCGGCTGGAGGATTGAAGCTGCACTTACTCCGATAGGTCGGGTAAAAGAGCCTGTACGTTCCCACGAAACCTACTATCTGTACTGGTATATTCACAAAAGCACTGGGAAGGCATATTTCGGGATAACGATCGACGTGCAAAAGCGCCACAATTCACACCTCTCCGCAGCCTCACGGCGGAAATACTCAACCAATAGTTTCGATGAGGCGTTGGCTCTCGAAGGAGAGGGTGCATTCGATGGTCCGCACTACGTGCAACTGCCTTCGCCTGCTGCAATGATGCAGGCTGAGCGGAAAGCCATCAAAAAAACAGCAAATAGCTATAACAAAAACTCTGGAGGTGCCTGGAATTCAGGGCTGGGTCGAATGGTTGAGATGGACGACTTGGAGTTTTCGTCGGTAGCGTCGTTCGCTCGTCACTGCGGCGTCACCGAACCGGTAATGCGAAGCCGCTTGACTGTACTCGATTGGACGCCTAAGCAGGCCGCTGGAATTGAGCCACGCCCCCAAACTACGCAGCCAATCCCAACCAGTTTCAACGGGGAAAAGTATCCATCTCATTCAGCCGCGGAGCGAGACCATGATCTAGCACCCGGAGCGATCCGCAAGCAACGTGAGCTCGGACACTCAGATGCACAAATCTTGGGTGAAGAGCCTATTGACCGCAGTTACCTGTGGGAAAACAAGTTAATGGGTGCGCGAAAATGCCGATTTAAAGGCGTCGATTACAAATCTGTTAAACAGGCGTGTAAGGACCTAAAATTCTGTCTAAACAAAATCTACCGTTTGATACGCAAAGAGAATCTGTCGATAGAGGCAGCCCTTCAACAAGGCTACGATGACCGCATCAAAATTGACACTTACGCAAAGCGAGGATTCAAATTCTCCATCCAAAATGTTGATCGAATTGTTGAGATCGACGGGGCTCCCTATGAAACGCTAAAACAGCTCAACGCATTCTTGGGCGCAGAAGTTCCATATCATGTGGTTCGATACAACTGGGAGAAGAATCCAGAAGTTATCATTAAGATGCACCGCGACCGGCTACATGAGCTGAATACCGCTTGAGGTAGTCCTTTTCCATTCAAGCTCTAGTCGTTGCTTCTAACAACTGATGAAGAGAGCAGAGATGAAAGTGCCCAAACGCCTCATCAAACCTCATCCCGCTATTTTGGCTGCTCGCCAACACTACCGACCGCCGTACCATCAACATGATGTGACGCTGTGGCTGCCTCGACATGCAACGGAGGCCGCAGCGCTCGATGTCTCGAAGGGTCAGTTTCACCGAGGCCTCTGTATCCTCAATGCGCTCCTCAAAGCCTGCGCTAAACATGGCTGGCCGACGAGTACCGAGTGGCAGATCCGCACCTACGTCAATACCGTGACCGTAGAGGCTCACCCGCTAACGTTCCGGTTGCGTGAACGATGCCGCCAGGTTGTGCGGAAACTCACCGATGGGGATAGAGATGATCTCAAACGCGGCCGGTCGGTTTATCACGCCAAGGTGCTGCAGCCTACCGGGTTACTCAACCTGACGATCAAACCGGCAGCGGGTTCAGGGCCTCACGGTTGGGAAGACTCACCGGACGTGCCGATGGAGGATCAATTAGACGAATTTTTTCCGGCGCTGCAACGCACCGCCGCGGCACTGGCGGCCCGCCGTGGCCGATTGGCGCGTGAGCAAGCGCAGCGCGATCACGAGCAGGCACTCACTGACGCATTGAAGCAGCACCAGGAAGCCTGGAAATTCCGCGCAGATCAGCTCTGGACCGAGGTGGGCACGTGGCACCAGGCGGAGCGCGGGCGGGGGTATCTCCAGGCCGCACGTCGGCAGCTACTGGCCAATGGGCCGCCCACGTCCGCCCAGGATGCATGGCTGGCTTGGGCAACGCAGGTGATTACAGCGGCCGATCCGTTGACCGCCATTGCAGAGCGTGATGTCAGGCCCTGGGACGACGACCACCCGATCAACATGTTGCTGCAACAACGTGCGCTATCCGGTGAGGTCGAGGGGGCGATTCGGTGGCCGTTTGTGCGTGAAGACGTTGAACGTTATGTCGAAATGACCGGGCCGGGAGCGGTGAATGAGGACGACTGCGCCTAATTCCGTGTTACGTTAAACCCTCACCCCCAGCACCACGCGCCTGCCTTCCCCTATCATCTAGACTGAACTCCCAGTCTTTAAAAACGGGAGCCCAATCATGGATCGACAGACAAAATCCGTGCCTGAATCAACGTTGACCACGCTGGTCGAGAGCGGTGCCATTCACACCGCGTATGTAGTTGAAGACGAGACCGCCGATCTCTACGTAGTCTTGAGCTGCGCAAACATCGACTACCGCCTGGAAAAGAAACGCGGCGGAGAGCGGCGATTCAAATCCCTGGATGCCGCCGCCAACTGTCTGCGCGACCTGGGCATGACCCGGCTGCGGGTGCGCCTCAAAGAGTTCCGGCAGGGGCGACAGCCGATCCTGGACTGATTGCGTCTCGCTGACGGGTGCCGCACCCTCGAGTTCGTTATAACAGCAAACGTTCACTGATTTTGACACACCCGTGGCGCAGCCCTTGTGACGGGAGTGGCGTGGAAAATGACCGCCAGACGCACAGGCCGACCCTCATGGCGAGGGCTGAGAATGACACGTTCACGACAAAACGGTCGCATTCCAGATCCCTCACCATTCGGGCACATAGTGGGCAAGGTCTATGTCATATAATAGACTGGGCTACCTTGTAGAGAACCCAACTGAGCTCTATTCAAGCAATAGGGTGAGCGCAACAACATAGGAATATCGTGCAACATGACGTACGAAACAATTGCAAAGGAATGCGAAAAACTGAGTTACCGAGATAAATTTCGTCTGGCTCAGCTATTGATTCAACAGGCTAGAAAAGAGGAAGAGAAGGAGCACTCAGAGAAAGTGGAGCCTAAGCTTTCCCCCAAACCCGATCATGTTAGCTATGTCACACAGCGTCTACTCAAACTTAAACCGGTCAAAAAATCATCCCTATCAAACGCTATATCCGCCATATTTCAGTCTCAAGGGGGGATATCGGAAGCTGAAAAAGAGAAATTGATTTCAGAGCTTCAGAAAAACAAAACGATAATTATTGGTGAGACCGGACGTGTTTCATACGCGCAAGCGACGCCTGTTTTTTCAAGTCATGATGATCTCCCGATCTATTATTGCGTCGATGACCTCCCAGGCGCTCATATCCCTGCCACTCGACTGACCACTATTCTTGAACGACTTCAGAAAGCTCTACCGCTCGGCAGTCTCGCGTTAACCTATCTAGAAAAACAAGGGCTACGGGCTTTGCATCGCCATGCTAATGGCGACTCAACCGCTGATGAATTTCGCGAGGCCGCCAAAGCGGAACAGCACCAGCGTATGCGTGAAGCAGAGGTGTTGAAGCTTAAAAGAGTAATCGAGCAGAGGGAGCGAGAGGCGGCTAGGCAAGCTCAGATGAAGCAGGTGCAAGAGAAAGCTAAAGCCGCGCGCCTAGCACTTGAGCGAGACCCTAAGCACATCGCAAAGATTAAGAATCAAAAGCTTCGAGCCAGTTACGAGCTTGATCTTTTTATTAAACAGGATTGTTTCGCCACTCTTATGGATTGTTCTGCGACGCGTCGATGCGGGTGAGCGTCTATCCGATAAAGACATCCTTTGGCTATCAACTGACGGTGAGGACTACTATAGCGATCGGTTGAAATCAGCTTATCACTGTATAGAAGCTGAGTTCTGCGCTAACCAGTTCAAGAAAAGCCAAGACCCTTGGATGGCGGTGAATGCTAGCAGCCACTACAGAAAAGGCGACAAGTCAGCCGTAGCCGATAAGCTACTCAGTGCTATTGATATCGAAAAGAAGAAATCACCCAAGATCAAATCCGCATTCTTCACGACACACGGAGGTGTGAAACGAGATCTACAGCAAAAGGATGAAGCACTCAGGTTGGGTGAAAAAGCTCATCTTTTAATGAGCAAGGATTTTCGTCCCTGTACCCTTCTTGGTGCGGTATATATGGAGACGGGGCGTTACGATCTTGGGCAAGAATGGTACGCCAAAGCAGTCGAACGCGGGGCAAGTGAGCAAGCGATTGATAGCGATCTCCGCAGCATCTTCATGCGTGCAGATAAAGCCAGCCAAGATGAGATGCGTACCCACCTTCTTGGAGTAGACCCCGAACGTTACCGCTGGGTAAGAAACTCTGGCTCTAAGTCCATGCACCTTTCCTCTTGCGGATAAGTAAATAGCTATTTACCTGTCCTCAACAAAGTGAGTGATCGATAGTTTCAGCCCTACACTCGCAGCTTTTTAACAGCTAGTCGTGACAGCGCGAATCTCTCTACTGTCGCAGTAACGGTAAGCGCCCATCAAGCAGGCAGAACAGGCCTCGCCTACGTTGGTCGGTAACATCTACAATGTATGGACCCCTCCCTCCCCAGCGAGACGCTAGGCT